>ULUK01073236.1_pt1 | contig 241199 bp, 194 predicted proteins | sample 1958451 | NCBI WGS metagenome assembly ULUK01 (sample SAMEA4835758, study PRJEB28245) | human gut metagenome | biome: gut microbiome; material: fecal sample | place: Denmark | collected 2008
AACCAAAGTTGTCGACCCGGTAATCCCCGTTCCACAGTCGCTTGACTGCACCAAGACAGCCGACGGACTCCGCCTGTCGTGGCAGTCGCCATGGGCAAAGGGTTCGGTGACCGACGACATCGAAAGCTACAAGGATTGGGCAATCGACAACGTGGGCGACTGGACAATGGCCGACCTCGACCACGACGTGACATACTATATCAAAAAGGACCTTGGCGAATATGACAATGCCTCGTCGCCAAAGGCGTTCCAAGTCTGCAATGCCAACACTCTCGGCATCGACATCTGGGACGAGGGCAAACCTCATTCCGGCAATAGAATGCTGATGGCTATGGCTAGTGTGAAATATGTGAACAACGACTGGCTGATTTCTCCGCGCCTGAACGGCGACGAGCAGACAATCTCGTTCTTCGCACGCTCGTTTACGCTTGAGAACCAACAGCCTGAGCGCATGCGCGTGCTTTACTCAACCACCGACACCGACCCTGCCAACTTCACTAAAATCCATGCAGCCGACTATCTTGAATTGTCGGGCGAATGGGCAGAGTTCCGTTACGTCGTGCCGCAAGGAGCGCGCTATTTCGCAGTCAACTGCGTCAGCGACAGCGGTTTCGCAATGTTTGTCGACGACTTGTCGTTCAACGACCTCACCGTTCCGCAACTGAAACTGAAGGAATATGAGGTTTATCGCAACGGCGCGTTGCTCGGCAAAACTTCGGCCACTGAAATCACCGATCCGGAAGTGGTTGACGGCACAGTCTACACCGTACGAGCCATCTTTGACAAAACGGAGAGTGATTTGAGCGAAAGCATCACGTACAATGAAAGTGCCGTGGGCGAAATGACGGCAGACGCCATACGTGTAGCAACAACCAAAGGCGAGATAATCGTGATTGGCGCCGAAGGCAAGCGAGTGGCGGTGGCCTCAGCCGACGGACGCATGTTGCTGAACGCTGTTGCCGAATCCAACCGCGTCAGCATCCCTGCCACGGCTGGCGTGTACGTCGTCACAGTCAACGGCAAATCTGTGAAAACGATAGTCAGATAAATACTCTTTGACAGGACTATAATCCACGGCGGGCTGTGTCATTGGCGCAGCCCGCCGTTTTTCGCATATTGCCCCATATTTGAAACTTTCTATCCAAAAAGAAAGTTTTTCTCAGGATTTATTCGCATCTTTGTTATGCCTGTAGTTTAATTTTCCTGTCAGCTTACGCAACGCAGAGACAAGAGAATTATTCCAGCACGGCGAGTTGCCAACCAACAGTTACAAAAAAAACGATATTGAATGATCAACAGCTTCCAAGACGCAAAAAGACTTCTCCTCACAGCGGAAAAAGCTTTCAACGACAAGGCTTATCAACAGTCTGCCGAAATCGTTGAAGACGTGGCACGCTACGCCGCCTATCAAAGCGACGGGCTCACAGCCGGACAGAAAGCCGAACTCACACAGATTGTAAAACAAGCCATCGGCCGCTTCACGTTTTGCCCCGACGAATGCGTTTGGGAAGAAACCAGCGCCCTTATGGACCTATTCAGAGATTAACTATGGGATATCTTGTAATTTGCCCCACATGCGGCGGAAAAATGAGTGTAAATGCCAACCGATGCCCTCATTGCGGCGAGACCGAATTCTTCAAATATGCAGCCTGCACCCGCGTAGTCGGCTCCAAGCCGTGCAAGCACTGCGGGGCTACTGGACTCGTCTGGCGATATGACGCCACAGCAATGTCTTACAATCCCGGAGGAATGCATGGCGCATACAACGTGCTCCCCGGACAATTCAAAATAAAAATAGGCAATGACACATTCGTTATCGAGGACGTCAAGCCAGAGATGCGCAGCAGATTTGAGACCTGCATCCGCAACCATGACTACGAAATAACGTTCATACGAAAAGCTCTCCACTCCATAAAATACGACCAGGACGCCTGCCCCGAATGCAACGGCAATGGAAAAATCAACGATGTGGTCAAAGAATATTCGCGTATAGACCTCCGCAAAAAAGGTATTTGAGAAACGTGAAAGCGTGCCTTAGGGCTCAGCCCAGGACACGCTTTCACTATATAAATTATTATGTTTTAGCCGAATATCAGCACAACAAGCTGCGCCGTGATGACACGCATGAACATCGACAACGGATAGACCGTAGAGTATGCCACGGCAGGCGCGTCGTTGTTTGCCACCTTGTTGGAGTATGCCAATGCAGGAGGATCGGTATAGCTTCCCGACATTATACCAAGAATCGACAGGTAGTTGAACTTGAACTTGGCGCGGGCAATGAAACTCATAATAATCTGCGGAATCACCGTTATAAGGAATCCCCAGAACACCCACATCAGGCCTTGAGCGTTAAACACCGTCTCGGCAAATTTCTCACCTGCGCCCAATCCCACTGACGCAAGGAATAGGCAGATGCCCACTTCGCGCAGCATGAGGCTCGCGCTTGTCGATGTGTATGTGACGAGTTTGAATTTATATCCGAAACGGCTCAACAGGATAGCCACCACCAGCGGACCTCCGGCAAGACCGAGCTTCATCGCCGCCGACATTCCCGGGATGGCGATAGGAATTGAACCGACAATGATACCGATGAATATGCCGATAAACATTGTCACCATATTCGGTTCGTGCAGGCGTTTCATCGAGTTGCCAAGTCGTGTGGCAAGACGCTCGATGTGGCTCGGGTCGCCCACCACGGTGATGCGGTCGCCCACCTGCAGTTTCAAGTTGGGATTGGCAAGGAGGTCGAGACCGGCACGGTTTACGCGCGTTGCGTTGAGGTTGTAGCCGTTGTGCAGACGGAGCGAGCCGAGCGTGCGTCCGTTGTAGTGGCTTTTTGTCACGAGTATGCGTCGCGAAACCACATTGCTCTGCGACTCTGCCTCCCATTCCATGCCGACTACCGGACCGATTACCATCTGGAATGCCGACTCGTCTTGTATTGAGCATACAGTGAGCAGAAGGTCGCCCTTTGACACCACTGTTTTCGATGAAGGAATAATCACTTCGCCAGTTTCTTTCACCTTCATTCGCGACACAACGAAGTCGTGGTCGATAACCATGTGCAGCTCACCGATGGTTTTTCCATCTATACGATGGTTCTCAACTTGGAATGTCACGACATAAGGTTTCAAAGTACTGTCTTCGTTTTCGTCCTCAATTTCTTTCTGCTCTTTCTCAATCTTCACGCGGAACACCGCCTTCAGCAGAATCATTGACAGGATGATGCCTACAACACCCAGCGGATAAGCGGCGGCATAACCCATCGAGAGGTCTTCTGCCGTGCCTGCCGTTGCGGGGTCGAGCGTGCCGAGCGCCTGCTGCGCCGCACCAAGACCTGGAGTGTTGGTCACCGCACCGGAAAGGATACCCACGATCTGCGCGATTTTCACGTCGCAAGTGTAGTAAATCACCAATGCCACTGCCACGTTGAGCAGCACCACCATCACCGCAAGCATATTCATCTGAACTCCGCCTTTCTTGAACGAGGAGAAGAAACCAGGACCCACCTGCATACCGATTGAGAACACAAACAATATCAATCCGAAATCACGGATGAAATTGAGCAGTGTCGCATTGGCTATTGAGAAGCCGAAATGCGACATTACGATGCCTACAAACAGAACGAATGTGACACCCAGGGAAATCCCGAAGAACTTAATCTTGCCCAGCAGCACGCCCAACGCTATCACCAGCGAATAGACCACCACATCGTGGGCAATCGAGCTTTCCGTAAACAACGATACTATCCAATCCATCTATTTTTTTTGTTTACTATTTTCAAGTTGCAAAATTACTGTTTTTTTTCCATATTCATTCCCTTTTCATCCACTTTTGTTGCTCTACAACATAATTTTTGAGCAAATTTATTACACACTTCAGCAAAATCTGTGTAGTTTTATAGCATTTTCCGTGATTTTTCTATCAAAATATCACAAAATACGCCTTTTTAGTAAAAAATATTTGGTTATTTCAGATATTCTCAATACATTTGCAACTGAAAACAAAGAAAGAATTATGATATATAAGAACAACATATCAGCGGTCGGACTAATTTGCCTATCTTCAGTCGTCATTATTTGCAAAGCAAATGAGGAGCGGTAGCCGACGCGTTGTTGTTTTTATATAACCACCTTACAGCGACCTTTCCTCAACATGAAGAAAGGTCGATTTTTTATATATAAGATTATGAGCAAACCATTGAGAAGTGCGCAGTGCACACAGGGACGCCGTATGGCGGGAGCAAGGGCTTTGTGGAGAGCCAACGGAATGAAGGAGGAGCAGATAGGCAAGCCAGTGATTGCCGTTGTCAACTCGTTCACCCAGTTTGTACCCGGGCACACACACCTGCACGAAATCGGACAGTTTGTAAAACAAGAGATTGAGAAACTTGGATGTTTCGCAGCCGAGTTCAACACGATAGCCATCGACGACGGCATCGCCATGGGGCATGACGGTATGCTCTACTCCCTGCCGTCGCGCGACTTGATAGCCGACAGCGTTGAATATATGGTCAATGCCCACAAGGCCGACGCGATGGTGTGTATCAGCAACTGCGACAAGATAACACCGGGAATGCTCATGGCAGCCATGCGGTTGAACATCCCTGCGATATTCGTGTCGGGAGGTCCGATGGAGGCAGGCCACCTCGACAACCGTCCGCTCGACCTGATTGACGTGATGATCGACTCCGCCGACACCACGGTCGACGACGCAACGGTCACCCACCTTGAGCAATTCGGATGTCCCACATGCGGATCGTGCTCCGGCATGTTTACAGCCAACTCGATGAACTGCCTCAACGAGGCCATCGGACTCGCGCTGCCCGGCAACGGCACAATCCTCGCCACCCACACCAACCGCAAGGAGCTGTTCAGGCGGGCGGCGGCACAGATAGTGGAAAACTGCCGGGCCTACTACTTTGACGACGATGCCAGCGTGCTTCCACGCTCAATAGCCACACGCCAGGCGATGCTCAACGCCATGACGCTCGACATAGCCATGGGCGGCAGCACCAACACCGTGCTCCACCTGCTTGCCGTTGCCAACGAGGCAGGAGTTGATTTCACGATGAACGACATCGACGTTCTGTCGAGGAAAACACCGGTGCTTTGCAAAGTGGCACCCAACTCTAAATACCACATCGAGGACGTAAACCGGGCAGGCGGCATCCCTTCAATCATGGGCATTCTTGCCGACAACGGCCTTGTCGACACATCGTGCCGACGCGTTGACGGACTTACACTCGGCGAGGAAATCGAGAAATACGCAATCGGAGGAAAGGCATTCGGAGCAGATGCCGAAGCGTTGTGGAAGAGCGCGCCGTGCGGCAAGCGAACCACCGCCCTCGGCAGCCAAAGCTCCACCTATTCCTCGCTCGACGACGACCGCGCCAACGGATGTATCCGAAATTTCGCCCATGCCTACGTGAAAGATGGCGGACTTGCCGTGCTTACCGGTAACATAGCCTCCGACGGCTGCGTGGTGAAAACCGCAGGCGTCGATGAGAGCATCTTCCACTTCAAAGGCAAAGCCAAAGTGTTTCAGTCGCAGGAAGAGGCAGTCGACGGCATCCTTGCCGGCGATGTAGCTGCGGGCGATGTGGTGGTGATAACCTACGAAGGGCCCAAGGGCGGTCCGGGGATGCAGGAGATGCTCTACCCCACGTCATACATCAAGTCGCGCCACCTCGGCAAAGAGTGCGCCCTCATCACCGACGGACGCTTCTCCGGCGGCACTTCGGGGCTGTCGATAGGCCACATCTCGCCTGAAGCGGCGGCAGGAGGTGCAATCGGGCTGGTGCGCGACGGCGACGCCATAGAAATCGACATTCCCCGCCGCACCATCAACGTGCTGCTCTCCGCCAGCCAGCTGGCAGAGCGACGCAAGGAAGAGGAGTCGCGCGGCAAAGCGGCATTCACCCCGACGAAGCGCCACCGCGAAGTGTCGAAAGCACTGCGGGCATACGCCGCCATGGTGTCGAGCGCCGACAAAGGCGGCGTTAGAATCATTGACTGACATGACAACCTATTGGGCAATCTACAACAAAAAAGCATAATATGAACGGAAACAAAATATCTGGAGCGGAAGCCATCATAAAATCCTTCTTGAGCGAGGGTGTCGACACAGTGTTCGGCTATCCCGGAGGCGCCATCATCCCCGTCTACGACGTGCTTTACGGCTATAAGAAAGAGCTGCGCCACATTCTTGTGCGCCACGAGCAGGCAGCCATCCACGCAGCGCAAGGCTATGCACGCGTCACGGGACGCACCGGTGTGGCGATGGTCACATCCGGTCCCGGCGCAACCAACATAATCACAGGCATCACCGACGCCCTCATCGACAGCACTCCGCTTGTCGTAATCACCGGACAGGTAGGCAACAGCGGTCTGGGCACCGACGCCTTCCAGGAAACCGACGTGATGGGCATCACCCAGCCTGTGACAAAATGGAGCTGCCAGGTGCGCCGTGCCGAGGACATCCCCGAAGCCATAGCACGCGCCTTCCACATCGCGTCGACCGGGCGTCCGGGTCCAGTTGTGCTCGACATCACCAAAGACGCACAGGTGCGCACAATGGAATGGCATTATGAGAAATGCAACTTCATCCGCAGTTACATACCCTACCCCGACATCAGCGATGAAGCTATGGCACAGGCTGCCGAACTCATAAACAACGCCGAGCGTCCGATGATCATAGCCGGACATGGCGTGATGATTTCCGGTGCGGAAAAAGAATTGGCAGAAATGGCTGAGAAAGCCGACATCCCCGTTGTCTGCACATTGCTCGGACTGTCTTCGATACCGTCAAGACATCCGCTCTACAAAGGCATGGCCGGCATGCACGGGAACATCGGTCCGAATGTCAACACCAACAAGTGCGATGTGCTGATAGCCATAGGCATGCGGTTTGACGACCGCGTCACGGGCGACACGTCGAAATATGCCCCACAGGCAAAGATTGTGCATATCGACATCGACCCGTCGGAATTCAACAAAAACATACGCGCCACAGTGCCTGTGCTCGGCGATGCGAAAACGGTGCTCGGCAAACTCATCCCGATGCTCCGCAAAAACGGGCATAAGGAATGGCTCACCACGTTCAACCGTCCGGAAGCCGTGGAATATGAGAAAGTAATCAAGCCCGAGACCGAGCCTTCCGAAGGAATGATGAACATGGGAGAAGTGGCGCGAAGAGTGTCGGAGGCCACCAACAACGACGCCATTCTTGTCACCGATGTGGGACAGAACCAAATGCTCTCTGCCCGATATTTCAAATTCTCTCGTCCCGACAGCATTGTCACGTCGGGCGGACTCGGCACCATGGGATTCGGACTTCCGGCTGCCATCGGTGCGAAAATCGGGCAACCCGGCCGTCAGGTGTGCCTTTTTGTGGGCGACGGAGGTCTGCAGATGACAATACAGGAACTCGGCACAATTTTTGAGTATAAAGTTCCTGTAAAAATCATATTGCTCAACAACAACTTCCTCGGGATGGTGCGGCAATGGCAGGAACTGTTCTTCCACAAGCACTACAGCGAGACACCGATGGTCAATCCCGACTTCGTGGCACTCTGCAAGGCTTACGGCATCAATGGCGAGGACGTTGTGGAGCGCAAAGACCTCGGACAGGCAATCAAGCGCATGCTCGACTCCGACGAAGCCTACCTGCTCAACGTGTGCATCCAGCCCTACAATATGGTGTTTCCGATGACCCCGGCAGGCAGCAACGTAGACAACATTATGCTCAACGCAACGGAGCATTACATTTAACGACGACAGAAAGATATGGAACAGTTATACACATTCACCGTTTTCACCGAAAACCGCGTCGGTCTGCTCAACCAGATTTCGATTATCTTCACGCGCCGCAGCGTGAACATTGAAAGTCTGTCGGTGTCGCCGTCGTCGATTCCTGGCATACATAAATTCACCATCACCGCCAACTGCGACACCGACATGGCGCAGAAAATCGTGATGCAGATTGAAAAGCGCATCGATGTGCTGAAGGCATTTGTCTACACCGACGCCGACCTTGTCTACCAAGAGATTGCCCTCTACAAAGTGCCGACCGACAAACTTGTCGCCGAGCGCGACCTTGAGACAATAATCCGCGCCCACAACGCACGCATTCTTGAAATCGACAAGGAGTTTACCGTAATCGAAAAGGCCGGTCACTACAACGAGACCGAGGCGCTGTTCAACGAACTCAAAAAATATGGCATACTGCAATTTGCAAGAAGCGGCCGTGTGGCTGTGACAAAAATCAACGACGAGCCCCTTAACCGCTACCTCGACGAGCAACAGAAAAGACATAAGACAACGATATATGACAACTGACAGTAAAATTTATTCAAAATCATGGCTTCTCACTCCCGGCGAATGCAACTGTGAGAAAGAGATGCCGGTGTGGCTAATGACCGAACGCATCATCGACGTAGCTACCGAACACGCCAATTCGTGGGGCGTGGGCTATGCCCGCCTTATTCTCGACAATCAGGCATGGGTGCTGTCGAGAGTGGCGATAGAGATGAAACGCTGGCCGAAAGTCAACGAGACCTACACCCTGTCGACATGGGTGGAAGACTACAACCGGCACTTCTCCGAACGCAACATCGAGGTGACCGACACCGACGGCAACGTAATCGGCCACGCACGCACCGTCTGGGTGGTGATCGACCTGACGACACGACAAAGCTGCGACATTTCATCGCTCGACTATATACGCAACAACCTCTGCGAGAAGGAGTGCCCCATTGCCAAGCACACACGCATACGCAGTGTCGACGCGGCAAGGACTTCGGAATACACTTTCCAATATTCCGACATCGACTTCAACCAGCACGTCAACAGCCTGCGCTACATCCGCCTGCTGCTCGACCAATGGACGGCAGATTTCCACAACGAGCACGTTGTGAAGCGGTTTGAGATAGCTTATATGAACGAAGGGCTTCCCAAACAGACGGTGCAGATAAGCGTCGACGACCGGTCAGACGACTGTACATTGGAAATCAGCCACGGCAGCGAACCGTTGTGCCGCACGAGAATCGTGTTTGACAATAGATAACAACTCAAATTTATAATCATTTTTAATATATAAGTATTATGGCAAAGATTAATTTTGGCGGAGTAGAAGAAACAGTGGTTACCCGCGAGGAATTTCCTTTGGAAAAGGCAAAAGAAGTATTGAAAAACGAGACAATCGCCGTAATCGGCTATGGCATCCAGGGTCCAGGCCAGGGTCTGAACCTCCGCGACAACGGCTTCAACGTAATCGTTGGACAGCGCAAGGAGTCAAAGACATGGGACAAGGCTGTTGCCGACGGATGGATTCCTGGCGAGACTCTCTTCGACATCGAGGAGGCCGCCGAGCGTGCTACAATCATCGAATACCTTCTGTCGGACGCCGCACAGATTGAAGTGTGGCCACGCCTGAAGAAACACCTCACAGCAGGCAAGGCCCTCTATTTCTCGCATGGCTTCGCCATCACCTACAAAGAGCGCACCGGCATTGTGCCTCCCGCCGATGTCGACGTAATCATGGTTGCGCCCAAAGGCTCCGGCACATCGTTGCGCCGCCTCTTCGTGCAGGGACGAGGCATCAACTCGAGCTTCGCAGTGTTTCAAGATGCCACAGGACGCGCAAAGGAGCGTTGCCTCGCATTGGGCATCGGCATCGGCTCAGGATATATGTTTGAGACCGACTTCAAGCGCGAGGTCTACAGTGACCTCACCGGCGAGCGCGGCACACTGATGGGCGCAATCCAAGGCATCTTCGCCGCCCAATACGACACGCTCCGCGCCCACGGACACACCCCATCAGAGGCGTTCAACGAGTCGATTGAAGAGCTGACACAGTCGCTCATGCCGCTCATCTCCGAGAACGGAATGGACTGGATGTATGCCAACTGCTCCACCACAGCGCAACGCGGCGCCCTTGACTGGTGGAAGAAATTCCGCGACGCTACCCGCCCTGTGTTCGAGAATCTGTACAACGAAGTGGAATCGGGCAACGAGGCACAACGCTCAATCGACTCCAACAGCAAGCCTGGCTACCGCGAAGGCTTGCAGAAAGAGCTGCAGGAACTGCACGACAGCGAGATGTGGCGCACAGGAGATGTTGTCCGCAAACTTCGCCCTGAAAACGATTAGTCAACCGCTTTGACCAACCGCAACAAAACGGGATGTCACGGCTCTTGCCATGGCATCCCGTTTCGTTTTTTTTGTGCTTTTTTGTTTTCGTGCCACAAAGATTGTATCTTTACACCCATAAAATTCTTTATACAATGAAATACTACTTTTATTCACTTATTGTTATTGCGCTGCTGCTCGCTGCAAGCGTCAGCATCCACGCCTCAAAAAAATTAAAAGGAGAGGCATCATGCCGCACCACCAACACAGAGATAATTCTCCACGCCTGGTGCTGGTCGTTCAACACAATCCGCGAGAATATGAAGGACATTGCCGACGCAGGGTTCACTATGGTGCAGACATCGCCGACCAACCACTGCTTTATCGGCGATGGTGGCGGCAAGCAGATTATGGGCAACGGCAAATGGTACTACCACTATCAGCCGTTGGATTGGACCATCGGCAACTATCAGATGGGCACACGCGATGAATTCATCGCAATGTGTGCCGAGGCAAAAAAATACGGAGTGCGCGTGATTGTCGACGTGCTGCCAAACCACACGGCGTTTGACACGTCGGCTGTGGCGCAGGGATTGCGTGATGCCGTCGGAGGCATCGACAACCTCTACCATGCCAACGGTCTTGTTGAAATAAAAGACTACAACGACCGTCTGCAATGCACCACCAGCGGAGTCGGAGGCCTACCAGACGTAAACACAGAAAATCCTGATTTCCAATACTACTATATGCAGTATGTAGCCGACCTTATCCGCTGCGGCGCAGGCGGTTTCCGCTACGACACGGCAAAACATATCGGACTGCCGTCAGATCCTCTCGACCCGAAGTCGAAGAAAAACGATTTCTGGCCAGTGGCCATGGGCATGAAGTCGGTGAAGGGCTTCCGTCTGGAGAACCGCGACCAACTGTTTATCTACGGCGAAGTGCTGCAGGACCGCAACGTAAAGGAAAAGGAATACAGCAAATATATGGGCTTGACCGCCAGCAACTACGGCCATGAAATCCGTCAGATTATCAGCAAACGCAAGGCGACAAGCGCAGAAGTGGCCGACTGGCAACACCCTGTCAGCGCGGCGAAACTCACCACTTGGGTAGAGTCGCACGACACATATTGCAACGCCAACGAGTCGGCAACGCTTACCGACACACAGATCAGACTTGGATGGGTGATTATCACCGCCCGACAGAACGGCACGCCCCTCTTCTTCTCTCGCCCTGACGGCAGCACCCGTGAAAACTTTTGGGGCAACAACCTTATCGGGCCTAAGGGTAACGATGAGTTCCGCAACCCGGAGGTTATGGCTGTCAACAAATTCCGCAAAGAAATGGACGGCGAGAAGGAATATATCGGCACTGCCGCCGACGGCTCTGTCGTGGCTATAGGCCGCGGACACAAAGGCATGGCTATCGTCAACCTATCGCAGCAGGAAGTGGCGCTCAGCATTGCCACAAAGATGGCCAACGGCACCTACACCGACGCTGTCCATGGCACTGTGTTCACAGCAGCCGACGGCATCCTTACAGCCACACTCGCTCCGGAAACATCGTATGTGATTAAATAATATAACACAAATACGGCAAAAAGGCAAGGTTGCGGGACGAAACCCGCAACCTTGCCTTTTTACCGCCCATAGATGCTATGTTTGGACACGCGCCTGAGTAAAAATGCAGGCATTGACGACTGCCGCCAAGCGCTTTTTTCTCCTCCAAACAGCCCAAAGTGTTTTTATGGCAACGTTTCCGACTTTTCAAACACAACGTCGCGCCACCACACATATTTTTGCCGAACCGGAAAATTATATGTAATTTTACGGCTGAAAACAATCAATAATAGAGGAAATGAAAGGAATAGTTCTCGCAGGTGGTTCTGGCACACGCCTTTACCCGATTACAAAAGGTGTCAGCAAGCAATTGCTGCCGGTCTACGACAAACCGATGATTTATTACCCCATTTCGGTGCTGATGCTTGCCGGCATCCGCGACATCCTTATCATCTCCACCCCAACCGACCTACCGTCGTTCCGGCGTCTGCTCGGCGACGGCAGCGATTTCGGTGTCAGATTTGAATATGCGGAGCAACCGTCGCCCGACGGTCTGGCTCAGGCATTCATCATCGGCGAACAATTTATCGGAAACGACTCGGTGTGCCTCGTGCTCGGCGACAACATATTTCAAGGAAGCGGCTTCTCGGCGGTGCTGCGAGAGGCGGTTCAGAATGTGGAACGCGACGGCAACGCCACGGTGTTCGGCTATTGGGTCGACGATCCCGAACGCTACGGCGTAGCCGAATTCGACGCCGACGGCCGTTGCCTCTCAATCGAGGAAAAGCCGGAGCATCCGAAGTCGAACTATGCCATTGTGGGACTCTACTTCTACCCCAACGACGTGGTGCGCATAGCCAAAAACATAAAGCCTTCGGCTCGCGGCGAACTTGAAATAACATCTGTCAACCAAGCGTTTCTCGAAAGCGGACTGCTGAAAGTGCAGACCCTTGAGCGCGGATTCGCATGGCTCGACACCGGCACCCACGACTCGCTTGCCGACGCCTCCATCTTCGTAGAAGTGATTGAAAAACGCCAGGGTCTGAAAATCGGATGTCTGGAGGGCATCGCGCTGCGCAAAGGCTGGATTACTGCAGAAAAGATGCGGCAGCTGGCACAACCGATGATCAAGAACCAATACGGGCAATATCTGCTGAAAGTAATCAAAGAATTAGGTTTAGAATAAAATTATATGGAAGTAATAAAGACTGCTATTGACGGCGTGGTGATTATAGAGCCACGGATTTTTGCCGACGACCGCGGTTATTTTTTCGAATCATTCTCCGAACGCGACTTCAATGCGCAGGTGCGCACCGTGCACTTTGTGCAGGACAACGAGAGCCGCTCATGCTACGGCGTGCTGCGCGGACTGCATTTTCAGAAGCCGCCCTACGCACAGTCGAAACTGGTAAGAGTGGTGAAAGGCGCCGTGCTCGATGTGGCTGTCGACATACGCCGCGGCTCACCTACGTTTGGACAGCACGTTGCCGTCGAGCTTTCGGCTGAAAACCACCGGCAGTTCTTCATCCCACGCGGATTCGCCCACGGATTCAGCGTGCTCACCGACGATGTGGTTTTCCAATACAAATGCGACAATTTCTATGCGCCGCAAAGCGAGGGAGCGATTGCCTGGGACGACGCCGCTCTCGCCATTGACTGGCGCATACCTGCCGACAAGGTCATCCTGTCGGAAAAAGACAAGTGCCACCCGCTGCTGAAAGATGCAGAATGGCTTTTTGACTACAACGATAATCTCTACGAATAATGAATATACTCGTGACTGGCGCCAACGGACAGCTTGGCAACGAAATGCGCCGCGTCGCAGCTGAAAGAAGCGACAACTACACATTTACCGACGTGGCAGAACTTGACATCACCGACATTGACGCCGTCTGTGCCAAAGTGAAGGAAACGAAAGCCGACGTAATCGTGAACTGTGCCGCCTACACCAACGTAGACAAGGCTGAGGACGACGTCGCACGCGCCGACCTCATCAACAATCAGGCGGCTGGAAATCTTGCCTACGCCGCCAAAGAGGCTGGAGCAACGCTTATTCACGTGTCGACCGACTATGTGTTTGACGGATCGTCGTCAATACCATATATCGAGACCGACGACACCTGCCCTACCGGCGTCTACGGCAAGACAAAGCTTGCCGGAGAGATGGCTGTCATTGCCACTGGATGCCGCTCGATAATCATCCGCACGGCTTGGCTGTACTCCCGCTGGGGCAACAATTTCGTGAAAACAATGCGCCGCCTGACGGCTGAACGCGACTCGATAAACGTAGTGTTTGACCAGGTTGGCTCACCGACGTTTGCCGGCGACCTCGCCGATGCCATCAGCCACATCATCGAAAACCGGCTGACCGACAGAACGGGAGTCTACCACTTCACCGACGAGGGTGTCTGCTCATGGTATGACTTCACTGTTGCCATCGCAGAGGCGTCGGGCAACTGCTGCGACATCCACCCGATCCACTCCTACGAGTACCCAAGCAAGGTGGAACGTCCGCACTATTCCGTGCTCGACAAATCGAAATTCCGCAACACGTTCGGCTTTGCCATTCCTCATTGGCACGCATCTCTGAAAAAATGCATAACACAACTGGAATCTGACAAATGAGCAATTATAAACGCAACATAATCGTGACCGGTGGAGCCGGATTTATCGGATCGCACGTGGTACGCCTGATGGTAAACAAATATCCCGACTACCGCATCATCAATCTCGACAAACTGACGTATGCCGGAAACCTCGCCAACCTGCACGACGTGGAGGACAAGCCAAACTATGTCTTTGTCCATGCCGACATCTGCGACTTCGAGACTATCCAGAAGATTTTAGCCGACTACAACGTAGACGGCATTATCCATCTTGCCGCCGAAAGCCACGTTGACCGGTCAATCAAGGACCCGTTCACGTTTGCCAGAACCAACGTGATGGGAACTCTGTCGCTGCTGCAGGCCGCCAAAGAGTATTGGGAAAGCCTTCCCGAAGGCTACGAAGGCAAACGCTTCTACCACATCTCGACCGATGAAGTATATGGCGCGCTGGAGATAACCGACTCCGAAGGCATCGAGTCGCCGTTTACCACCAAAGCGTCGTCGGAGCATCACCATGCCTACGGAAAGGACTTTTTCCTTGAGACAACAAACTACAATCCGCACTCGCCTTATTCGGCATCGAAGGCGTCGAGCGACCATTTTGTGCGCGCATTTCACGACACCTACGGGATGCCTACAATCGTGACCAACTGCTCCAACAACTATGGTCCATACCAATTTCCCGAGAAGCTGATTCCGCTGTTTATCAATAACATCCGCCACCGCCGGCAGCTGCCTGTATACGGAAAAGGCGAAAACGTGCGCGACTGGCTGTATGTCGAAGATCACGCCCGTGCCATCGACCTTATTTTCCATCAAGGGAAAGTGGCTGACACATACAACATCGGAGGATTCAACGAGTGGAAGAACATCGACATCGTGCGGGTGCTGATCAAGACCGTCGACCGGCTGCTCGGCAACCCCGAAGGCGCGTCGCTCGACCTGATTACACACGTGACCGACCGCAAGGGGCATGATATGCGCTACGCAATCGACAGCCGCAAGCTGCAGCGTGAACTCGGTTGGGAACCGAGTCTGCAGTTCGAGGAGGGCATCGAGCGCACTGTGCGCTGGTATCTCGACAATCAGGAGTGGATGGACAACGTCACCTCCGGCGCATATCAGCACTACTACGACGATATGTATAAGAACCGGTAACAGCAACCGTAAGACAACGACAAAAGGCTGCGGCACATCGGATTGTGCCGCAGCCTTTTGCTATATATGCAAACGCACCTTATCGTATCACGCACTTGCCAACAGCCCTTACCGATGGCGACTGCAGAACTACGAAATAAATTCCTGTGCCTGCACTCTTAGCATCGATGTCAAGAGTGTTGGTTCCCGCCTGCAACACCACGTCGTGGGCGGCGATCATCTGTCCCGTAGCCGAGAACATCGACAACCGCGCCTTCTCGCTGCATTGCGAGTCATAGCGCACCTCAACCGTTTCGCCACGCAAGGCAATTCCAAGAGTGGAAGGCTTGTCGGCAACCACCGTTTCCACGCCGCTTTCCGCCGAATAGTGCGTAGCCATGTTGCGAAGAGCAATAGTGCGCGTCTCGCCACGTTTTTTGGTGTCGAGAGTGAACCGCATTGTGGTTAGTTTCAACGGATAGCGATAATATTCCATCGTCTCGTCGGCAAAGGCCGTGTTCAAATCCACCAAATCCACATTGCGCATCTCCTGCTTGCCCAATGCATCGACATAGAAGAAATGCACTTTCTTGACAACGCCATCCTTGTCGTCAAGATCGAACGACAACGACTCCGGCAATCCGAACAGCGTCTTGTTGAAAGTCAAGTCGATTGTTGCAAGGCGACCGTTGGTGATGTCAAACGACCACGCCGCGCCCGAATTCCAACCTTCAGGAAGAGCAGCCATTGATACAGAGAGATTCGACACTCCCGACAATGCGCGTTCAAAATCGCTGTCGTTGGTGAAATCAGTCACCACCACAGGCTTGTCGCTGCTCTCGACCGTCACGCCAACGCTCACCGCAACATCGCCAAACCGTCCGGTCACAACCGTTGTGCCGTTCTGTCCGGCGTAAAGCATACCGTCCTCTACACGGCACACTTCTGGGTTTTCCACCTCCCAGCTGAAAGCCATAGGGCTGAGCGCGAAATCAGCCGTGGCTGTTTTGCCGATAAGCTCAATCAGCGGCGTGTGGTTTTTATCAACAATAACGTTCTCATATTTTGGCACCACATTGTCGACAGCAATCGTAGTTACAGGAATCTCTGCGCGCAAACCGTCTTTCTCGGCAATTATTTTGCCCGACATTCCCTCTGCCCCTGAATGAAAATACCCTTCGGCGTCGACAGTTCCAAGAGCGGCAGGCTCACAAGAGAAGCTGCACCCCTTCAAATCCTTGTCGAGCACCTCGTCATATTCATTGAACGCCATCATGCGCAATGGAGCAATGGCAATCACCGACGTGTTTATCGCCGACTTGCTGAACGCTATGCGAGCAACTTTGTTAGACTCCGGGGCAAGCGACACGGCAAGCATCGCGTCTTCAACAGGACGCACAGAGCCGCGGCCAGGGAGATTGAGCATCTCGCCGTCGACAGCAATGGCTGCGCTGCCTCCGCTGTCAAAGTTCACTATATCCCAAGCTCCGCGATTCACCATCCAGCTGCAAAGTTCAATACAGTCAATCGCAGAGCTCTGAACCGACATCTCATTAATCAACATATACAGTTTGGTCTTGTCTTTTGAGATTCCGGCAAGCACGTGCGCCGACTTCTCATATTCGCGGCCATTCTCAAAATTGTTATACTCGCCGTCGTGGAACACACCGTCGTGTACAAGGCTCGGATAGCCGTGAAATGCGTTCAGAATGTTCTTCGGCGCCGTACCCCACTTCGTCCCAGCTACAGTCTGCTCCACTCTGACCACATCGCCAACCGACAAAGGATGCTGATTGTAGGCATCGATGGCATCGCCTCGCAGATAAAGCACATACTCGGTCTTCGTCGACTGGATAGGCTCGTCCGACACCGCCTCTACACGGCACGGAGTAGGATCGCCGTTGACAATCCATTCGCCTTGAGGTTTCAGCTTAATATATTTGCCGGCATCTTTTAGAGTGATGCTGTTCATGCGGTTAAGCAGGATGCAGTTGCCTGTGAAACCATTAGTGGCATCCGAATTGTAGCACGAGATGTCGAGCGACAGTCCGTTGTCGGCAACCACACGCGTCGTAAAACCGGTATGGGCAAATATTTCCGCTTTCTTATCCTTTGTAATTGCGAGCAGAGAGCGTGCGAAATCACGACGCCACGCAAACTCGCCGTTGCTGATGTTGATGCCAATGCAGACACCCATGTCATAACTGAAGAAATCGTGGTTCCAAGCCACCTTGACGTTGTGTCCCGGACGCGAATTCTGCTTATAGAACGTAGGCAGGTCCCAACGCTGCACATCAGGCACAGCATCGCGGCTCTGCGCCTGCTCAATCTTGTTGTAGGGATTTGTAAGGTCTATTTCTGTGAACCACAGAATGACAGGTTTGTCGGGATAGATATACTTGGTATACTTTATTCCCGGTCCAACGGTGTAAGACTCCACCTCTTCCACAGGACCCCACTCCGGCTCCTTGATTACATCGGCAGCCGCCGCTTTCATCACAATCGGCGACATCAGGCTTGCCACAAGCAGTGCCCCGAACATTTTTAATTTCATAGTTTTATGTTATCTTTTAGGATTTGTAAATCAAAGATAGCAACAATTATCCCATCCACAAAGGATTTCTACTAATTTTTTGTGGAAACATCACGGCTCTTTCATTTAAGAAAATGTTGTTTTCTCAAATGAAAGAGCCGTGTATACAGTCTGATAAGACCGCCGAGATTCAATAACGGATAACTATGTTTCTCCTTTTATATCAAACTCACGTAAACTTAGCTGTAATTGATTGCTACGAGGCGAATGATTATTCAATTATAGCAATTAGGCAAATCGCGGCTACGAATGTTTATACTTGGATGGAGTGCATCCAAATTGTTTCTTAAACTGAGCCGTAAAATAGCTCTGACTGCAAAAACCTGTAACATCAGCGATATAGGTAAGTTTGTCATTACCTTGCAGAATCATTTGGGCAGCTCTATTCAACTTATAGGTACGGAAGAAGGCATTAGGACTCATTCCTGTTAGCGCCTTGACCTTATAGTAGAATTTTGACCTTCCTATTGAAAAATTATGTAAAATCTCGTCAAGATTGATTTCCGGATCGCCCAAATGTTCTTCAAGCCAAGTGTATAGTTGGTCCATGAACCGACTGTCCTGCGATTGCATGACTTTTCTATCTTTCGAAGTAATCTCCGTAGACGCTGCAAGGGCATTTCTTATCTTATTCCTATTTTCCAATATATTCTTTATCAAAGCCAATAAATACTTAGGTTCAAACGGCTTCGTCACATATGCGTCCGCACCAGCTTCAATACCCTGCACTTGATGGTCTACAAGACTTTGTGCTGTAAGCAGTATAACGGGCAAATGACAAGTAGAGAGGTTGGATTTTAGTTGCTTGCAGAGATCATACCCGCTGATTTCATTCATCAACACATCACTGATAATCAAGTCCGGACAAATTCTCTCTATTTCTTGCAAGGCTTCCTTAGGATTGGTACGGCATTCTAGATGATAGTCGGGCAGCATGAGCTTCAAGAATTTCAATATTTCAGCATCATCATCTATTGCAAGTATTACTGGAGCCTCCTCTGGAATAGAATCTTCTTCCGGCTCTTCATTTTTATCTTTAGGGGGCAGATTCACCATCATTTCCGAAACATCCGAACGGTCATCTTTTGACTGATCACAAATTTGAGTTTCCTCTAAGGGAAGGGCAAAATAGAAAATAACTCCTTTAGGATAGTTGTCACGGCAAGCTATCAGTCCTCCATGAAGTTGTACCAATTGGTTGGTGTAGAAAAGTCCTATTCCTGTGCCACTGATGTGCTTTGTTTCTGAATTGTCTATCCGATAGAAACGGTTGAAGACAAGTTCTTGCTTTTCAACGGATATATTCTCTCCGCTATTCGCCACCTCAACACAGAGCCATTGCACGGCATTTCCCTTCAGTTCCTTTTTGAATAGAGCGGCCATCGCTTCTCTGTCAGTCCATGTCATGGTTACTTCTATTGTACCACTTTCCGGTGTGTACTTCACGGCATTCGAGAGTAAATTAGATACTATCTTATCGAATTTATCATCATCCAAAAGCATCCTCATCTCGTCTCGATTCACATGATAAGAGAAATTGATCTGTTTTTGTTGCAACATAATGGTAAATCGCTCTACAATCTTGTTCATAACAGCCACAGCATCGCAAGGTTTGGGTGCGAATCGCAACGCTCCATTTTCCAATTTATCGAAATCCAGCAACTGATCTACCAGACGAAGCATCCTGCCGGCATTCTCCTCCGCCACCTGCACCAGTTTAGGCTCTAGCTTGCCTTTGTTATCCCCCATCAATTTCAAAGCGCCATAAATCATAGTCAGAGGAGTTCTAAATTCGTGCGAGATGTTAGTGAAGTATTTTAAGTTCATCGCATTGGCATATTTCTCCTGCTCGCGTTGCTTGATAGCCTCACGTATCTCATCCTTATTCTTTCTGAACCTTTTCCAAAGCAACCATCCCCATGCAAGGATGACTATGCAGAACAGAGGATAGGCTATGTATAGCATAAAAGCGCACTTCCACCAAGGCGCAGACACATGCACAGCAACTTCGCGCATGTCGATAACGTTTCCCATCTCATTGATGGCTCTGATTTTCAACAGATAAGTCCCCGGTGGAATATGCGAGTAATAGGCATACGACTCTTCTCCTACCGTCTGCCAGTCATTGTCAAAATCCGCTAGTAAGAACTCTGTTCTCGCCCTACTGATATTACCAAAATTGAGCGTAGTATAGTAAAAGTAAACGCCACTGTTCTTATGACTTAAATTGATTTCCCGAAGAGTCCCATCGTCCGACATTTTGACCTCTTCACTCCGTTCTTTGAGTATGTTACCATTGGAAGCTATATACTCAATCTTGATTCGGCAATGACTGCCCGTACATATCTCATGTGGATTAAATACGGTAACACCTTGATCTCCTCCAAATATCAATTCTTCACCAAACCCCTTAACAGCACTCATAGGTACATAAGACGCATTACGTATGCCATCTTTCTCCGCATAGGAGAAGAATCTCCCGGAATGAGGGTCGAATCGTATTAAACCGTTGAGCGAACCTATCCATAAATTCCCCCGATCATCAGTCTCAACGCTGGTGAGCTGATTGCATAAAAGGTGATCTTTGTAAGTATGCACATCCTTATTTTTAAGGTCTATACGAAACACCCCTTGCCCCGATGAAACAGTCCAAACAGTGGTGGAATCCGCCACAACCAAATCTCTACAAGCAAAGCCCGCATTTCTGGCATGAGGAATCGCTATGGAAGAGACTTGCAAGGTTAATGGATTCACAATGAACACTCCACCGGCATAAGTTCCCATAACAATACGCTTGTCATGCAATGGCTTAATGACGTTCACCAAATCAAAATTTGTACTCACCGGAATGGGTTGTTCCGCTCCTTGTTTAAGACAATATAGCGTATGGTTACTTTCCCACCACATATTACCATAACCATCTTCGCCTACAGTATAGCAAAAATAAGGGAGCGAACGGAGTATCTGCAAGGTAGTGCCATTGGTGGAAAGATTGCATTGATATAGGTACTGATTAGTTACAAGCCATAGGTGTCCGCGACTGTCTACAAAGCATTGGTCAAGGTTCACATTCCGAAGTGGAGCTGGCAATTGTAACGGCTCAATATGATGGTTTGAATCTATCGAGAAAAGATTCTGATGATTAGTAATAAGATAAATCCGTTCCTTCGTGCGTGAAATATGGGTTATTTCTTCATCTTTAAAGCACTGAAAAAGTGTCGATTGCTCATTGAATAGCGAAGAGCGATGATAAACAACCGCATAGCCATGACGCTTGGAGCCTAACCAAATGTTTTTCCTAGAATCCACCAATAGTGTGGTTACATCATTGAACGGAACTCTGAAAGGGAATTGAGGATCATCCTGACCTATCAATTGACCGGTTTTCAGATTCCAATAATAGATACTTTTTCGTTCGGTAAAGAGTATGACAGACTCATCGTCAAAACGGGTGGTTTGGATAACTTTCTCATTTTTGAGTTGTTCAGACACAGTGTCAGCCTTCCTATTATGAGGAAATTGGCTTGCATCCGATTGGAATACGAAAACGCCATCTGATGTAAAGTAGGCAAATCTATTATGGGGCAAGTACCCAACCGAGTAAATAGAATGTTCAAAAGGATATTCCCGGATTAAAGAAAATAGTTTGGAGTCATAGCACAGCAACTTTCCCTTCTTCCACAGGTAGACCCTGTCTTTGCTGTCGAGAATAGGAAATTCTCCCTCTGCTCGCTTCACAGTTGTACGAGTATGCGGAAAATATTCATAGAGATAACTGCCAAAATCGGATACTTGGATAAAGATACGCCCATCTGAAGATTCTATAATATCGCGGGAAGAGGGATATTTTCCTTCTTTCAGAATAGTGTGGAATTGCGAATTGGTTCCAAAGCCGACGGAAGTGCCAAAATCAGTCAAAACATATAGGGTGCTGTCTTGGGCGCAATATACTTTCAGTACGGCATCATTGCAGATGCTGATAGAATCGTTTGTGCTTTTGAAATGAAAAAATCTATCTCCATCATATTTGTAAATACCACCTGGAGTACTAAACCATATATATCCCTCTCTGTCCTCACATATATCAGTGATTTCATGGTAAGGCATATCGTGTTCCACGATAATGGACTCACGCGACATATCTGTTTCCGCTTTTCCCTTTGTTTTCTCCATTGAACAAGACGAGAGCAGTAAAGAGAAGACTAAAAAACATAAAGCGGACAAATGATGTTTCATAACTGAGAATTTTATGCAAATGTATAAAAAAAACAATAAAAAGACGATAAAAAGAGGCTTAATTAGATAAATTTGGACTGAGACGATATTATTTTGGACTGACATTTTAACGATTTGGAATGCAATAACACTCTATAAGATTGACATGACAGACCATTTCATTCTATATCTCTACATTTGCAAGCGTAAAACTCTTAATACACAAAGTATGAAAAATTGCAATTCTATCAAATGGCTTATTTGGTCTATGGCATTCTTATTGATAGGTTGTTTAAGTGCACAAGCACAAAAAATAACCGTCAATGGAATTGTCATCGACCAAGAAGAAACACCCCTTATCGGAGCAAGTGTTGTCTTAAAAGGCACATCCTATGGTGTCATCACCGACATTAACGGTAATTTCACAATGCAAGTCAATCAAGGAGACTTATTGGAAATCGGCTACGTGGGTTATCTACCCGTTCAGCGTAAGGCTGTGACCAATATGGTAGTGAAGTTGTACGAAAATCCCACAAGTCTTGACGAAGTGGTGGTAGTAGGCTATGGAGTTCAGAAAAAGAGTGACCTTACCGGTGCTATTTCATCTATTAAAAAAGGGGATATTGAAAACCGTTCTGTTTCACGTGCGGAAGAGATTCTTCAAGGTAAGAGTGCGGGTGTGCAACTTATAACTACTTCCGCCCAACCCGGCGCTTCGCCTGAAATCCGTATACGTGGATTCTCTTCCAACGGTTCTTCCGCCCCTCTCTATGTTGTGGATGGCGTAATCTACTATGATCTGAGTTCCATAGACCCTAACAACATTGAAAGCATGGAAGTGCTTAAGGATGCGGCTTCCGCTTCTATCTATGGCGCACAGGCCGGTAATGGCGTAGTGTTGGTTACTACCAAATCCGGCAAGAGCAGCAAATCAAGCATTTCATACGACTTTCAGTATTCACTGAACAATTTGGCACGCAAGCCCAATTTGCTGACTACGGATGACCAATATCTGATGAACACTGAACTGATTCCCGGATATTCGCAAACCGATCTGGATCTGCTGATAGCCGATGGTTATTGGGATGGGAAAAGTTCCACTGATTGGTATAAGGCAATGTTCACCACTTCTCCCACCGTACACAACACTATCAACTTTACAGGTTCCAATGCCAAAGGTAATTTTTATTTATCATTGAGCCACTTGCACGAAAATGGCATTATCAAAGGCGATGCGGATGTGTACAACCGCTTATCGGTGATGTTCAATGGTGACTATCAAGTGAAAGACTGGTTTAAAGTGGCGGTTAACGCGAATTATTTCAACTGGAACAGCAAGACCATAGATGATACAAGTCGTGGCAGTGTCATCATGAAAACCATCGGCATGACACCTTATTATCAGCCCACTTATTCGCCTGAGAACATTCCTGTGCCAATGCAGAATCTGTTAAACAGCGGGTTTACCCTCATTCAAGACAAGAATGGTGACTACTATGTTCCTGGCAATCCGATGATTGATGTGTTCAATCATGATGCCAAGGCTTCAGGTCGTACCTTAGAAGGAGCGTTGGCTGGCTATTTCACACCTTTCAAGGGATTCCTCTTCACTACCCGACTTGGTTTTCGTGACTTTAACTTCAATGCATACAACCATAGGAAATTCTATTATGCTGATAAGGGCAGTTATAATACGAATTATAACGGAGTGGAACGCAATCATTCGAGTTCCGTATTCTATCAGTGGGAAAATTTCATCAATTATTACCTGACTGTAGCCAAGCATCATCATCTCCATGCCATGGCAGGTATGTCTTATTCACAGACCGACTTGTTGAATGTGGGTGCTTCGGTAGATAAGATTGTTGAAGAGAATCCTTTGTTTACAGATGTAGATTATCCCGCAGCCGATGCTATTTTAGGAGCAAAAGGTAATTCCAGAAAAGCAAGAAGTATTGCCTATTTTGGAAGAATTGGCTATAACTTCAAAGATCGTTATCTATTACAGACCTCTTTGCGCGCAGATGCCGCTGATCTTTCCATTTTGCCCAAGGAAAACAGATGGGGTATTTTTCCCGCAGTTTCTGCTGGATGGGTCATTTCGCAGGAGCCGTTTTATTTGAAGAATAATGCCACATCTATTGACTTCATCAAGCTACGTGCCAGCTGGGGACGAAACGGTAGTATCAGAAACTTGGGCAACTACTCTTATTCCAATTCATTGGGCGCCTATACCGCCGGATACTCTTTTTCTACAACAGACAAGACTTATGTACAGGCCATCTATCCAGAACAACTGTATAACCCAAACCTTAAGTGGGAAACTTCTGAACAGGTAGATGCAGGTTTTGACCTACGTGCTTTCAGCAGTCGCTTGTCATTTACCATGGACTGGTATCAGAAGAAAACGAAAGATTTGCTCGTCAGTGGCTTGGTGATTCCCTTTGAGGCGGGGAACAGATCCGCGCCTGTAAATGCCGGCAGTATCCGTAACAGAGGATTTGAGTTTGAGGTCAACTGGAACGATCATATAGGTGATTTCCATTATTCAGTGGCAGCCAATCTGGCTACATTGAGCAATAAGGTGACCTATCTGGATCCTTCTGTAAGTAACGGAAGAATCATGGGTTCCGTTGCTCTATTGGGAGCATCAGTAGGCTATACCGCTTTTGAAGTAGGTCATCCCATCTGGTATTTCAGAGGTTTTGAAGTAGATCATATAGACGAAGCTACCGGTAATCCTTATTATAAAACAGCCGCAGGAGAGCCTACACTCAATCCTTCGGAGAACGACAAGCGCGAATTGGGCAAGCCCATGCCTAACTTTACGTATGGAGTGACTCTGACTGCCGCTTACAAAGGTTTCGATTTGACCATCTTTGGACAAGGCACGCAAGGGAACAGCGTATGGATGGGATATTCCATCTATTCATTGAGAGATCAGTTCGATCGTCGCTGGTCGCTGACCAATCCACATGCGGAGTTGGCCAAGCCCAATACTGAGATCAACTATATGATGTCCGACCATTTCGTATTCGATGCCTCCTATTTCCGTGTCAAACAGATACAGCTAGGTTACACCATTCCAAAACATTTCACGAAGAAGTTCTTCGTTGACAATCTGCGGTTATATGTTTCACTCGACAACTATTTCACGTTTACAAAATATCCGGGTCTGGATCCCGATGTTTCTGTAAACATGACTAGTGGCATGGGAATTGACTTTGGCAAATATCCTACTACCAAGAAGACACTTTTTGGATTATCCGTTACCTTCTAATTTAAATAATCGAACGTATGAAATTCAAACAAATTCTTACCGTCATAAGCATCATCGGATGCACCGGTTTGTGCGCTTGCAGCGGCAGCCTACTTGATATTGAGCAAATGGGTGTGAAAAGTGAGCAGAACTCTTATATTACCGACCAAGATGCCGAGCAGGCCATAGCTGCCGTGTACCGTCGCTTCCGTCAGGCTTATTGCGGAAAAGGTGAAAGCGGAGATGATTACGCACAAGGCTTTTGGTTAAAAAACTTACTATCCGACGAAATCTTACCCGGCGGAAACAGTCCACAAGACCAACAAGGCATTCAAGAGTTGGGATGCAGTGAAGTGCAAGCCAACAATTCTTTCATCTTGGAGTACTACAAACGACTTTATCATACCATCTACTTGGCCAACATCGTAATAGAACATTTTGAGAACTCCACTTCCGACATCAAGCTGCGTGACGTAGCCGAAGCCAAGTTTTTCAGAGCCATGTGTCATTTTGAATTAGTGACGCTTTGGGGCAATCCGCCTTTGGTAACAAAAGTGCTAACCACTCCGGAACAACAACGAGCCGCCAACACTCCCGCTGAAGAAACTTGGGCACAAATTGAAAAAGATTTGAATGATGCGATAAACTCCGGTAAGATGGCTTCGAAAGCGGATGTTAACGATACGGAAACTACGACTCGTGCCACTAGAGAGGCTGCACAAGCTTTGTTGGGAAAAGCACTACTCTACCAAAAGAAATACGCTTTAGCTAAAGAACAATTCCTCAACGTCATCAAATCGAAAAAATATGAACTGGTAGATGACATTTCCGTCTTCTATCATGTAGAGGGCAGTGGCTCGAACGAGTACGTATTCGAATGCAACCGCCACAAAGATGACGTGAACCGTCCTCATCAAGGGGGAGCGTTGACAATCTTGTGCAACTGGCCTTTTGGGGAATGTATTCAAGGTTCTGATAGCTGGAAGTTTTATCAGTTTAACAATTCCGGCTACGGTTTCTTTCATCCCACCAAAAAGTTGTATGATGCTTTTGTAACTGAAGAAGGAGTCGACGGCTATCGTTTGAATCAGAGTATCAAGACTTTCCAGCAACAAGTCAAGATGGATATATACTATAATCATGTGGAGACCTTCAATCTGAAAGGTACTGAAGGTTTATTCCGCTTCAAATGGTTGCCTACCACTCGTGATGAGGTGTTTGAATCTTGGGCTGGCAGTGAAGCTACTACCCCTGTGATGCGGTATGCCGACGTACTTCTAATGATGTCGGAGGCTTGCCTGCTGTCCGGTGACCAGCAGAATGCTGATAAATATCTGAATGAGGTGCGCAGCCGTGCCAAGTTGACGCCTAAGAGTGATGTGACATTGACCGACATCAAAACAGAACGTAACTTGGAATTGGCCATGGAAGGCGTACGCTATCAGGATCTGATCCGTTGGGGAGACGCTCCCGTCGAACTGGCGGACAAAGGGAAGAAGTATCCAGTCTATTGGGTTTGGGCTGATCCCACTAACGATTATAATACGGTGGACGGAAGGAAAAATGCTCAATATGTTACTAATTTGGTTTATGAAAATCGCGCATCCGATTTGGCGGGATGGACTCCGGGACGCGACGAATTGCTTCCTTATCCGCAAGATGAAGTAAATGTAAACCCGAACATCAAACAGAATCCGGGCTATAACTGATAATTTTTAAGGAACACGTACATATAAATATCCATAAGATGAAGATATATACTTTTATTTGTTTATGTTACGCATATAGTCTCCTTACTTCAACTGCCTGTGGTCAGCCCGCAATAAAGAGCGACAGTAGCATGGAACGGGAAATAGCAACTCGCATATCGGAAATGTCGTTAGAGGAGAAGATTGGGCAGATGGTGCAGCTTGAGGTCAATATGATTACGCAATATGACAACAATTATACAACCGACCGCCTCTCTTCCTTGTCTCGAGAAGAGATGGATAGGGTAATACGGAAATTTAGTTTGCAGTCCAAATACAATGTGAAGGACATGTATGGAGATAACGGAGAGCTATCGGTAGCAGGTACATACGCCTGCTACCTGCTTTCGCAGGACATTCACTACAAGATAGGCTTTCGGCTTGACCCTGAAAAGATGATAAATGTATTTGCCACCTATAAAACGGGTTCTATATTGAATATGTTAGGCGGACTCTATGCCTCTACACCAGGCATGTGGCATCAGACCATCTCGCAAATCATCTCAGCTTCACAACGCTATACGGGTATTCCTGCCATCTATGGCTTAGACCAAGTTCATGGTACTACCTATAGTCGGGGAGGAACTATTTTCCCGCATCACATAGGCATGGCAGCCTCATTTAACCCCTCGTTGGCACAAAGAATGGGAGAAGTTTGCGCTTATGAAACCAGAGCTTGTGGCATACCATGGGTGTTTTGCCCCAATTTAGACTTGGGACGAAAGCCTGCTTGGTCACGCCAATATGAAGGGTTAGGCGAAGATTCTTATCTAGCAGCTGAGATGGGAAAGGCCTATCTTACCGGACTGCAGGGAGAAAATCCTAATAGAGTGGATAAGTATCATGTAGGGACTTGCTTGAAGCACTATTTCGGATATGGCATACCTGACAACGGCAAAGATCGCACACCAGCCAATACGAATTATCAAGAATTAAGAGAACGGTATTATGAACCATTCAGAAAGGTGATTAATAAAGGAGCACTCTCTGTTATGACTAATTCGTCTATTCTAAATGGTATGAATGGAGTTGCCAACAAAGAATTCTTGACAAGCTGGCTGAAAGATGAATTGCAATGGGATGGTGTAGTAGTGACCGACTGGGGAGATATAGAGAACCTAAGGGTAAGAGACCACATCTGCTCCACTCAAAAAGAAGCTATCAAGATGGCTGTTAATGCAGGAGTAGACCTGATGATGGTGCCCTCCACCCTATCTTACGCTCCTTTGCTAAAAGAACTAGTTAAGGATGGAGAAGTGAGCATGAAACGGATTGATGATGCTGTAAGCAGAGTATTACGGCTAAAATACAGAACGGGGCTATTCGATACCCCTCTTTACAAACAGTCGGATTATCCATTATTTGGCAGTAAGATTCATGCGAAAGCAGCCTTGGATTTGGCCATAGAATCAGAAGTTCTACTTAAAAATGAAGGAAATATATTGCCCATCAGCGTAGGAAGCAGGCTACTGGTTTGTGGTCCTAATGCTGACACTATGCGTGGATTGAATGGCGGATGGACGTATTCATGGCAAGGCAATCAAGTAGAAGAGTTTTCGGATGAATATCACACTATACTGGAAGCTTTGAAAATAAAATTCGGGCAACAGAATGTAGTATACGAACCTGGAGTATGCTATGATGAACAAGGAGACTGGCAACTGGAACTTTCTCCTACCATAGACAAAGCCGTAGCCGCCGCTCAAGAGGTGGATTATATCATTGCTTGTGTAGGAGAAAACTCTTATGCTGAAACAACAGGGAATATTAACGAAACTGCACTTTCGGTCAATCAGCAAAACTTGGTCAAAGCCCTGCAAGCTACAGGAAAGCCCGTCATATTGGTACTCAATGAAGGCAGGCCCCGTCTTGTACATGATCTCGTGCCTGATTCAAAAGCTATTGTAGATATTTTACTTCCTGGTAATTATGGAGGGGATGCTTTAGCTGAACTTCTTGCTGGTGATGCCAATTTCAGCGGACGGCTTCCGTTTACCTATCCATCGCATGCCAACTCTTTTACAACGTACGATTTCAAAACCTGCGAGATGCGTGAAACCATGCCCGGCATCTACAATTATGATGCGCATGCTGATGTAGAATGGTGGTTTGGCGAAGGTTTGAGCTATACTAACTTTGAATATAGTAACTTAAGGGTATCCAAGAAGGATTTCTGTTCAACAGACACGCTAAAACTCTCTGTGGATGTAAAAAATACAGGTAGCAGACGAGGTAAAGAAGTAGTCATGCTATTTTCATCAGATCTGTACGCTTCGCTAACTCCGGACAATCGACGACTGCGCGCCTTTAAGAAAATAGAGTTAGCACCTGGCGAAATGCAAACCGTCACCTTCGCTATCCCCGCCATTGATCTGGCTTTTGTCAATGCCTCGCAAGAGTGGGCTTTAGAAAAAGGAGAATTTGCAATAACCGTCAAAAACTTACGCCTCAAATTGAATTGTACGGTAGGCGAGACAATCAATAAACTGGAATATAATAGAAGAAAAAGAATATGACAAATAAACGATTGAAAGTTATAGGATTACTGTTACTCTGTACAGTCTGTGGACACACGCAAGAAAACATGAACCGGTTTATAGATCAACTGATGAGCCGTATGACTCTCGATGAGAAGATTGGTCAACTTAATCTTTGCGTGGAAGGTGGATTTGTAGCAGGAGAAAATAAGGGAGAAACAAGAGCCAATTCAAAAGAAGAGAGAATAGCACGCGGAGAGATAGGAGGACTATTCGGCATGAGAGGTGCCGGGCGCATCAGAGAATGGCAACGGATAGCAGTGGAAAAAAGTCGTTTAAAAATACCTTTGCTATTCGGATTAGATATTATTCATGGGTACGATGTGACTTTCCCTATACCATTGGCTTTGGCCTCTACTTGGGATATGGAGATGATTGAAAAGGTAGCGAGGGCATCGGCTCTGGAAGCAAGTTCCGATGGCGTATGCTGGGCTTTTTCCCCTATGGTAGACATCTGCAGAGATGCCCGTTGGGGACGTATAGCAGAGTCGGCAGGCGAGGATCCTTATTTGGGAGCACAGATAGCAAAGGCTTGGGTGAAAGGCTACCAAACGGACAACAATCTTTCCCGTCGCGACAATATCATGGCATGTGTAAAGCATTTCGCCCTATATGGAGCTGCAGAGTCCGGTCGTGATTATAATACGGTAGACATGAGTCGGCAGCGCGCGTTCAACGAGTATATGCTACCCTATCAGGCCGCCATCGAACAGGGTGTAGGCAGTGTTATGGCTTCGTTCAATGAATTTGAAGGTATCCCTGCCACTGGGAACAAATATCTGATGGATGAAGTGTTAAGAAAATTGTGGAAATTCAACGGATTGCTAGTGTCGGACTATACAGGTGTGATGGAAATGAAAAATCATGGTGTGGGAGATGAACTCACTGTTTCCGCCCTAGCACTTCAAGCAGGCATCAATATGGATATGTGCAGTGAATACTACTCACTGTTTCTCAAAGAGGCTTTACACAAAGGATTGATAACCGAAAAAGATATTGACATCAATTGTCGATATGTTTTAGAAGCAAAATACAAGTTAGGACTTTTTGAAGATCCCTATCGTTATTGTAATGAAGAGTTGGCTAAAAAGAGACTTGGGAAAGCGACGACTGTAGACTTGGCGCGTCGGGCTGCTCAAGAGAGCATAGTTTTGCTTAAAAACGAACACCAGTTGTTACCTCTTCAAAAGGATATGCATATAGCCTTAATTGGTCCTATGGGTGCCCGCAAAAATGATATGATTGGTACTTGGGGAGGATGGTCTGAAATAGTAAAACCCATATCATTACTCGAAGGACTGGAAGCAGCGGTGATACCTCACGGAGGAAGCGTGACTTATGCAGAGGGAAGTTGGCTCTTGGACGACAAGAAACTCGAAGAAACGATTGTAGGAAGTAATATGGGATTCACTACTTCCGATGGGAATATACATAAGGTACATGAACGCGAAGAAGCAGAAATGATAGCTGAAGCGTTAGAAAAGGCACGCGAGGCAGATGTCGTGATTGCGGCTTTGGGCGAGAATATCAATATGAATGGCGAGGGCACTTCACGTTCCAATCCATCTATTCCAGAACCTCAAAAGCACTTATTGAAAGCTTTATTCCAAACTGGGAAACCTATAGTTTTGGTTACGTTCACCGGTCGTCCGTTAGTATTGTCATGGGAAGAAGAGCACATACCAGCTATCTTAAACGCATGGTTTCCGGGAGTTGCGGCAGGAAACGCACTTGCTGACATCATCTTTGGCGATTTCAATCCTTGTGGTAAGCTAACGGCTTCATTTCCTCGCAACGTAGGACAAATTCCCATTTATTACAACCATAAGAATACAGGTCGTCCGGTCGATTCCGATTTTGCGCCATACGTACGTTTTAAAAGTAATTACATCGATACTCCAAATGCTCCTTTGTATCCATTCGGCTACGGTCTAAGCTATACCAATTTTGAATATGACAATGTAACGCTTTCTACCAATCAGATGAGGAAAGGAGATGTTGTTACAGCTTCTGTCAACATACGGAATACAGGTAAGCGGAAAGGTAAAGAGACTGTGCAGCTATACATCCACGATGTTTACAGCACTTCTACACGGCCAGTAATGGAATTGAAAGGATTTAAGCAGGTGGAACTGGAACCTGATGAAAGTACTATCGTTGAGTTTCAACTATCAGAAGATATGTTGAAATACTACAATCATCAGTTAGAATATGTATGTGAACCAGGTGATTTTGAAATCATGATAGGCCCCGATAGCCGTAACGTAAAGAAATCGGTGATTACATTCAAATAGATAATAATAAATAATATAAGCATTGGTTATGAGAATGACATACGTGATACTCGTACTCGCTTGTCTGCTGATAGGGCAAGCGGAAGCTCAAATAGCAATCAAAGGCAACGATTTTTATATTGACGGAAAGAAATTCTTCATCAAAGGCATTGGTTATGAGGTAGGCGCACTTCCCGGACGTGATCCTAATCAACGTGAATTTAATGCAGAGCAACTACGCTTCGATATGGCACGCATCGCAAAAGGCGGATTCAACACCATACGTACTTGGGGAGCTTTTACGGATGAGGAGATGGCTGTTGTCAGCGAATTCAACCTCAAGATTATCATGGGCATCTGGATAGATCCTCACAGAGATTTCTCCGACCCTCTGTTTGCCGATGAGGCACGCAAAATTGTATCGCAGACGGTAAGCTACACCCGTAAGTATAATCAAATCATTGGTTATCTGGTGATGAACGAGCCTTTGGCGAATGACATCATGCACTCTGGCTATACACAAACCACCGCCTTATGGAAAAGTTTGGTCGACATCATTCACAATGCACATCCCGGTCGTCCGGTAAGTATCGCCAACACCCCGTGTGGCACCTTTGTCAATCCCGACCTCTTCGATTTCGGTGCCTACAACAACTATATATACAATCCGGTGATGGTGAACTTTTTGCATCAATACCGCAACTTTACTGAGTATGTATGCAGTTTGAGTTCAGAGGGCAAACCGGTAGTGATTACGGAATTCGGTCTTTCCGTATCAGGCAAAGGGCCGGGCAAGTATGGCTATGGAGGAAATACTCTGCAGGAGCAGAGCGATGGCGACATTACCATGTACAAAGGATTAGTGGATGGCGGAGCTAAAGGGGCTTGCGTATTCTGTTATAGTGACGGATGGTGGAAAGGAGGCAATCCATATCGACATAATAATGTTCCCGAAGAGTGGTTTGGTCTGATAGAATATGCCAATGCCGATGACCATCGAGGCAAAGAACGTCCCTCTTGGGAAGCTGTATGTCGTTTTCAGTCCGCTGTCATCACGTCACCCCGTTCGGAAGAAATCTATCAGCAGGAAATACCGATAGAGATATTCGCAAACGACACCATCAAGCGTATCGAAATCTATAGAAAAGATTCTTTACTATGGTCCAGACTCATCACAGGCGAGTACACGCATACCTCCATCCCCATGTTTGTTTCCCGTCCTACCGATGTAGTGTTGACGTTTAAGTGTTACGATGAAGTGGGACAGCTCATTAAACAGGAAGAAAAGATTATTTTGGTAACCAATCAGCCTATAACATTGCCCTCTATTGACATCCGGCACAATGCTGATTGTTGGGATACGCGCAAGCTTGACGTAACTTACAGCATCAAGGACAAGACAGACCTATTCACTTATTCAGATGTATTCGATTGCGCTTATTATCCACACATAGGTTTCGACTATGGTTTAAAAGATAGTATTCAGGCAACAGGCGATAAGCCTTTGATGTCTCATTGGGAAATAGGTCGAGACGTTCCGGTGTTTACCATCGGAGGTGCTTTCGACCTCCAATTGGGACAGTTCAAGAAGAGAATCTACAACCAAGTCACTTCTTGCCGGCCACCTAAAAAGCGTTCACTGCATTAACGAATGATAAATCTTGTATTAAGATAGAAAAAACAATGAAAATATACACAATATGTTTGTTCCTACTCTTCACCGGAGTTATGGCTAGTTGTTCGGATGCGCAAGATTCCGATATTCAAACGGACGGCATAGCAGGTTATTCCATCAAGGGTAAGGTGGTGGACGAAAATGGGATAGGAATTCCACAGGTAGAGTTCAAGATAGGCAATCGTACGGTATACAGCAATGCAGAAGGAGTATGGTGTGCCAATTATTTGCAGGGAACTGTGGAAGTGATACCTTCACACCATGATTTTCTTTTCTTCCCCTCTCAATTGAACTTCAGTGCGACCGATAGAGATGTCCTGTTGGTGGGAAGTGCTAAGAATGATAGACCTGCTTTTGCCTCCAATCTGTTGGCATGGCTGAAATCGATGCAATTGGATAACGGGCTGATAGCGAGCGTAGAATATGGGAATACTATTTCGTTGTACGATAATGCGTTAGCCGCTCTTTCATTTATCGCTATGAATGAATATAGTGCAGCAGAACGTATATTCGATTATTTCAATCAGCATATTGAATCTGAATTTTTATCCGATACGGGCGGATTCTACCAATTTCGTGACATATCGGGTAAGCCAAGCGGCGACCGCTGGGCAGGTGACAATGCTTGGCTGTTGATAGCACTAAACAATTATGCTTCTAAAGTAAATGCCCAAAAGTACAATAATCTTTCCATAGCAATAGAGACGTGGCTACGTGGATTGCAAGACGCAGACGGTGGCGTATGGGGAGGAACAACTGTTGACGGGACACGCATCGACAAGGTAACTGAAAATATGATTGACGTTTACGCCGCTGTTCGTGGCTATGACGAGTTTCATCGTTCCATACTGAGTTTCTTGAAACGGTACAGATATGATACGAAAGAAAAATTTCTTGTGGCATCTTCAACGGGACGTTATCAGTATGCGTTGGACAATCATGCTTGGGGATATTGCGCTTTCGAGGACTTTCCGATAAGTAGTCTGAATAAAACAAGTATATATCAAACTACCCAAAAGGCTACACTGAATGGAGTTTCCATAACAGGTTTTGCACCCGATATAGACAAAGACATTGTCTGGCTGGAGGGTATGGGGATGATGGTAGTAGCCTTTCAAAAAGCACAGAAGGATGAATTAGCTTCCACCTACCTCAACGAAACAGAGAAGTTGTTTATTCCAAGCCGTAAATATTTGGGGGCAATGGGACTTCCTTATGTCTCCAATTTTGGTACCACTTTCGGCAATAAGGAATTGTGGACAGGAGCCGATACACAAATCTGTGTTTCGGCTACAGCCTGGTGTTTATTCTCCTTAATTAGGTTTGATCCGATGGCATCTGAATATCACAGGGGTGCTACTAAAACAGATAAATTCTGGTTGGAATAGAGGGTATCTGCTCGTACACCCTCCAAATTAAGACCGCAAAACGAAATGTGATAGCTTCCCAAAACGAAATGTGTTTTTTGTATATATTAAGGAAAAACTAATTAAAATTTATTCGTAAATTTGCAATAGGAAAACCAACATAATTAAAATTTATTCGTATGCAAAACTTATTCACCATTATCGTTGCCAGCCGACAAACTCACCTACGCAGACGGCACGCTTCGTGGCGCATCCGACGCGCGCATCGTGGTTTGCAACGTGATGGGCCAGGTGGTAGCCAACACTGTCGCGACAGAGATTCCTACCGCAGGTTGGCAGCCGGGAATCTACATTGCCCGTCAAGGCAATTCGGTAGTGAAATTCGTGGTTAAATAGCCAACCCTTAAAAAAGCCAATTTTTGCGAGATATTGTATAGACACAGTATCTCGCAAATTTTTTGAACCACGCACAAAAGAGCTTTAATGGCTCTTTTGAAGTTATATTATTGCTGTCCGGTAAAACTTTTGCAAGCAAAATAAATAGGGTTGACACTTCTCACGAGGTATCAACCCTTTTGGTTATCTTTGTTTTTGCTAAATAAAAAGCATAACCATGAGTAAAGATAGTCATTTTACCGGACAGCAATAATTCTTTTCTTGAACCGTAGAATCAATAAAGGCCGTATCATGATGATGGTCGTCATCATCCTCGTTATTCACACGAATACTTTCCTGAAAGATCAATTCAATTCCCTCTTCACCGATACGTTTGCGGAAATGGACCAGTTCAGAAGAAGCACATGGGGCAGATGGAGTGAATTCCTGCATCCCACAAAAATACTGATAATAAGCGTTTTCGCTCCATTGTTCTACCAGAGACTCATCGGACAGATTACGAAGGTGCTTTAGGATGAGCAAACCACACATCAAACGGATTGGCTTGCCGGGACGACCATTGTCTTGACAATACAAAGGTTGAAAAGCAGTCTCAAACTTTTCCCAATCTATTTTGTCGGCTAACAGGTAAAGTGGGTGTGATTGGTTCAGCATATCTGATAGATTGCTGAATAAGGATTGGCTTTTATTGTTTTTTTTTAATCATAAAATCTGCAAGTTTCTTTATCCAAAGATACGAAAACTTGCAGATTTATCAAAGACTTTTGTAAATTAATTTACTGAATGTCAACCAATAAAATAATCTTAAGGGGCGACTATATAAACTCACGATAGACCTCATCAGAAAACAGATAAAGATTATATTTCTTCACAATGTCCCTTATTTGGTTAATCTCCTTTTGAGTATAGAGATAACCGGTGGGATTGTTCGGATTGCAAATCAGAATAGCCTTTGTACGCTCATTGATAAGCTCCTCAAATTTCTCGACCTTAGGCAGACAGAATCCTTCGTCGATTGTTGTTGAGACTGTCCGGATAACAGCTCCCGCAGAAATGGCGAAACTCATATAGTTGGCATATGCCGGCTCAGGCACAATAATCTCATCTCCAGGGTTCAGACAACTCATAAACGCAAACAATACAGCCTCAGAGCCTCCAGAAGTGACAATAATCTCGTCGGCGTCCAGTTTTATCTGGTATCTGTCGTAATATCCCACCAACGCTTGCCGCAAAGACAGGTAGCCTTGAGAAGGAGAATACTCAAGTGTCGTTCTGTCGATATCCCTCAGTTTGTCTATTGCTTTTTGTGGAGTAGGTAAATCCGGTTGTCCGATATTCAATCTGTATATTTTAACACCTTTTTCCTCTGCTTTATATGCCAAAGGAGCCAGCTTCCGAATAGGGGATTCCGGCATTTCTATTCCTCGCTGAGAAATCTGAAGCGTATCATTCATTTTTCGTCTTTAATAATGTTCATATCATTTTAGCTTTCGACATAAAGGCTGATGATAAAATCATTCGCACATGATTCCGACTTCACACTATGAAGAATCCTTTCCCCATGGTCATCCAGCTCTCTTATTCATCAGACTCAGCTTATGTCAAACGCAGTTACAAAAAAAGGCCGCTTTTTAGCGACCTTTTAGGGTGAAGAAAGGGATTCGAACCCTCGACCCTCGGAACCACAATCCGATGCTCTAACCAGCTGAGCTATCCTCACCATTTCTGATTACGGATGCAAAGGTAGGCAGTTTTGGCGAAACCTGCAAACTTTCAGAGAGATTTTTTCAATAAAAATTTTATTTTTCAACCGCGTCCGAATCTACAAGAAACGGTATCAACAAGTTAGGCGACCAGTTCCACGAATCCTCCGGCACGCCGTTGTTGTAGCGGTTGAATATTTTCCGCGCAGACGAACAGAAAGCATCAAAAAAGCTTCGTTGGTCGGCACGCACAAGCCATTCCCTGTCGGCGGGCACAAGCGAATAGTTTGGGACAGACTTGTCGGGGTCCTGCACAAAAACGAGTTTATAGCCCGCACTTTTCACCACAGGCTTACCGTTCTGCCATCCCACTTTCACGCGCACCATCGCACCGCCACGCGTGTCGGGCTTGCGCATACCTGAAATGAAGTTTCCCATTGAATACACCACCAGCACCTGCCTTCCGTCTTTGGCACGACGCATCTGCATGGGCTGTATCACGTGAGGGTGTCCTCCTATAACCAGGTCCACCCCTTCGTCGACAAGCCAGTCGGCAAGCTGTTCCTGCTCTTTGTTCTGCACAAGTTGATATTCCACGCCCCAATGCATGCACGCCACCACCAAATCGACACCTTTTCTGCGCGCAGCCTGGATATCCGTATGGATTTTGGCACGGTCGATATAGTCGACCACCACATCACCCTGCACCGTAATGCCGTTTGTGCCATATGTGTAGTTGAGGAAGGCAATCTTCATGCCCTTCACATCGGCTACAAACGGATAGTTCTTTGCCCTTTCAGCAGCGTTGCGGTATGTGCCGATGTGAGGCACCCCGAGCATGTCGAGTTGGTCAAGCGTGCGGCGCAACCCGGCATCGCGACGGTCAAGGCAATGATTGTTGGCATGCAGAAACAGGTCGAATCCAGCGTCCTTGAGCGCAACGGCATATTCCTCCGGCGCGCTGAAGCACGGATAGCCCTTATAAGGTTTTCCTCCAAGCGTGCATTCAAGATTTACCACAGCATAGTCGGCAGCGCTGACATAGTCTGCCACATGGCGGAAATATGCCGAATAGTCAAATGAGCCGTCGCTACGGCGCGCCGCCTCGATTTGACGGTCATGCTGCATGGCGTCGCCAGCAAACACCAACGTTGCATCGCCGCCTTGCAGCAACGACAGCACAGAACACAGGATGCCTAACAGAAACATTTTTTACTTATAGATTTCGTGACGAGCGGCAAGCAGCGTGTTCTTCATCAACGACACAATTGTCATCGGACCCACACCACCCGGCACAGGAGTGATAAACGAGCATTTCGGAGCCACATTCTCAAAGTCGACATCGCCTTTCAGGCGGAAACCGCTTTTGGTTTCTGTCGAAGGCACACGCGTAGTGCCCACATCGATAACCGTAACGCCGTCTTTCACCATATCGGCAGTCAAGAACCCAGGCTGACCGAGAGCAGCGATGATGATGTCGGCGTTGAGCGTAAACGACTTTATGTCGCGCGTACGGCTGTGGCACACTGTCACAGTAGCATCGCCCGGCACCGCTTTCTGCATCATCAGCGAAGCCACCGGCTTGCCCACAATGTTGCTGCGACCAAGCACCACGCAGTTTGCACCCTTCGTCGGCACATTATAGCGACGCAGCAGTTCGAGGATGCCTTGCGGAGTTGCCGACAAGAAACACGGCAGACCAATCGACAGCCGTCCCACATTTATCGGATGAAATCCGTCCACGTCCTTGCGATAGTCGATGGCTTCAATGATTTTCTGCTCGTCGATGTGTTTCGGCAACGGCAATTGCACAATGAATCCGTCCACATTGTCGTCGGCGTTAAGACGTGCGATAGCCTCAAGCAGTTCCGCCTCGGTCACATCGGCCTCATAGCGAATGAGCGTAGATTCAAATCCACATTGCTCACAGGCTTTCACCTTGTGAGCCACATAGGTCTCGCTTCCACCGTCGTGACCCACAAGAATCGCAGCAAGATGCGGACGTTTCTTTCCAGCCGCAACCATTTCAGCCACTTCCGACGCAATCTCCTGCTTCACAGCGTCGGCAATTTTTTTTCCATCGATTAGTTCCATTATTGTCTATTATTTACGTTGTCTTTGTTTCCAAATCAATATTTCCGCTTTGGGTTACGCGGAAACCAACCCTTCTCCACTCGCTTGCGCTGCTCAAAAATCTCACCGATGCCCCAGAACGACGAAAACCCTGTCACTCCAAGAATCACCGACCAGAACAAGTCGTCGACCCACCACGCAAGGAATCCGCACACAATTCCGACAGCAAGAAACGCCCACCAAATACGCACACCGAAATAATACTCCCCTTTGATTACCAAAGGATGAAACAACCCAATCACAAGAAACGTGCATAAGCCGATGACGATGCCGGCGAGGTGGTAATTCTGCAAAAATTCTATCATATTGCTGTAAGATATGGATTTATGTATACTTTATAAAGAATCTGCGCAAGCAGATAAAGGATTACGATGTTGTAGAGGTAGCGGTTGTTGAAGCGGATGGTGCGCTGGTTGCGCGTCAGCGTGTACAGGCTCACCACAATCGCCGACAGCAGCAGCACGACACCCGTCGACCAGACACCGCCCTCCGGACGAAACGCATAGCCGAGAATACAGATGTCCACACCGCTGACAGCCGCCACATACGCCACGGCAAGAGCCGTGATTATCAACGAGAAAATAAAGCCCGAAATGCGCCATGTGACAGAGTGGTTGTGTGTCTGCGACAAAAGGAAATGCGCCACCAGCGGCACGTTGAAGTAAATAGCCGTCAGCAGCATGATTATCGACAAGCCATTGAGCGCGGTGATGAGCGGCAGCGTGAGAATGAACACAATCACGCCAAACTGCTTCAGCAAACTCATGGCAAGAAACCGGTCTCTCAGCCATCGCGGATTGACAGCCATCCATCCCAACGCCACAATAAGCGGCACAGACCAGGGGAAGATGGAAAACACCAATTGCAGCGCGAGCATATTCAACCGTGAATATCCGGCTATCGGCTCGGCAAGGCTGCCGATTCCGAGTATCAGGCGCGCGGTCTCACGGCTGTTTGCAAGAAACGCCACAAGCAGATAAGCCAATGCCGCCGACACAACAAGCAGCACCAGCAGTCTGACATAGTCGGACACACGCTTCTTTTCCTGTATTGAAATGAAAATCATTCCCGTAACAGCCATTGCCAACGGAGAGAGAATGCCGAAAAACAACGATGCGCAGGCAGCCGACACAACCAGCAGCAAAGCCTTGGTGCGCGACCGCCGTTTTATCCAATGATAAAGCGACGCAAGAGCGGCTATCAGGAACAGCGATGTCAACGTCAGCGGGCTGGCATGGTAGGCCAACGCACTGACAGAATAAGACGATATAAAAATCAAAGAGGCAAGAAAAGCGTAGTCTTTACGCTCATGCTCGCCTCGAAAATAGAAGATTCCACACGACAGCAGCCATATCACCGTGGCGGCAGGGATGCGCACCGCAAGAGTGGCCGGATAGCCGAACACGTTGATGCTGACCGACACCAGATAGGCATAGAAACTCGTTGCGAAATTGCCAGCGTTATGAGGCGTAAGCAGCGACCCAAAGCCACTGTCGGACAAGCCGCGCGCAATGCCGAGTATCTCTTCCTCATCGCCCCACAGCCCCACAGCCCCAAGCGGCAAATAGACCACCAGCGCCGACAATGCCATAAGCAGCACGAGCAACGAATATTCCGGATTAACCTTCTTCATCGGCTATTTTTTGAATGTCACAAAACGGTTGTATATGTAGTTGGCAAGCGTATACACCACCATGCTCAGACACATTATCACGTTTTCTCCCGTATTCTTCATAGGCAGCCACGAAATGGTCAAATCATGCAACGATGTGGACAACAACCATTGGCTCACGCCCATCTGCAGAGCAAAGCAAATGATAAATCCGAGAGCGAACAGTCCCGCCTCGCGCCAAACGTTGCCGCCTGTACGGAACACCCAAGTGCGGTTCCACACGAAACTGTTTATCAATCCCAGGATATAGCCCAATGTGTTTGCCACAGCGTAGTCAAGCCCCATCAGAGTATTGATTACGTAGAACACCACCAACGTAATCAGCGTGTTGCTCACACCGATCACGCCGTATTTCAAAAGTTGCACGAATGTTTTTTTCGCTTCGTTGCCCATATCTTTTTTATTTGTTTTCAATTACAGGGATTCGCCAATTGTATCTGACCGCAAGCAGGCGTATCGCCACAACAGTGACGGCACATGCCACCTGCTGCATCTCCGGCTTGCATCCGCACAGCATCGCTCCCCAATACACCAGACCGCCAGCAATGCATGCCGTGCCATAGACATCCTTGCGGAATATCAGCGGCACTTCGTTTATCAGGATGTCACGCAGCACTCCTCCGAAAGCGCCGGTCAGTGTGCCCATGATTATCGCAGTCCACACCGGATAGCCAAACATCAGCGTTTTCTGCATACCGATAACCACAAACAGCGCCAAGCCGATGGTGTCGAAGATGAAAAACGTGCTGTTGAGCCTCACCCATTGCCTTCTGAACACAATGACAAACAGCAGCGAAAGCCCCGTCACACCCATATACCATCCGTTCTGCATCCAGAACGGCGTGGTGCCGAGCAGCACGTCGCGAAGCGTTCCGCCTCCTATCGCGGTGACAAGTCCGACGACATAAGCTCCAAACCAGTCAAAATTTTTCGCGGCAGCCAGACGGATGCCGCTGATGGCAAAGGCTATTGTGCCGGCAATTTCTACAATAAGCAGGAATAGAGATGTTTGCATCTATCGCAACGGATTTGGTTTCACTGTTTTTTCGTAATATTTGCAGTACTCCGAGATGCCGCACTCCTGACATTTCGGACGGCGCGCCGTGCAGACATAGCGGCCGTGAAGAATAAGCCAATGGTGCGCTATCGGGAGCAGATGTTTCGGGAAATGCTCCACGAGCGTGCGTTCCGTTTCCAACGGAGTCTTGGAATTGTTGGTCAGCCCTATGCGGTTCGCCACACGAAACACGTGGGTGTCGACCGCCATCGCCGCCTTGTTGAACACCACCGACAGTATCACATTAGCCGTCTTGCGGCCCACTCCCGTCAGTTTAATCAGTTCCTCCATCGTCGACGGCACTTCCCCGCCATATCGCTCCACAAGCATCCGCGCCGCTCCTACCAGCGAACGCGCCTTGTTGTTTGGGAACGTAACACTCTTTATATACTCAAACACCGCCTCCCGACTCGCCCCGGCAAGAGCCTCTGGCGTCGGATAATCGCGGAAAAGCGGCGGAGTGACGATGTTTACACGCTTGTCTGTGCATTGCGCAGACAAGATTACTGCCACAAGCAACTGAAACGGAGACCCATAATGGAGTTCCGTTTCGGCTTTAGGCATATTCTGGCTGAACCATGAGATTATGCCGGCATATCTTTCCTGCTGGCGCATGACTTCTTATCAGTGTACCGACTCGAACTCGTCGAGGAAACGCACGTCGTTTTCAGAGAACATACGCAAATCCTTGACACGATATTTCAAATTGGTTATGCGCTCCACGCCCATACCGAGAGCGAAACCAGAGTACACCTTGCTGTCGATGCCGCACGATTCGAGTACGTTTGGATCCACCATACCGCAACCGAGGATTTCAACCCAACCGGTATGCTTGCAGAATCCGCAACCCTTTCCGCCACAAAGATGACAGGAGATGTCCATTTCAGCCGATGGTTCGGTGAATGGGAAATAAGACGGACGCAAACGGATTTTTGTTTCCGAGCCAAACAATTCACGTGCAAAGTAGAGCAACGTCTGCTTCAGGTCGGCAAACGACACGTTTTTATCGATGTAAAGAGCCTCAATCTGATGGAAGAAGCAGTGGGCGCGCGCAGAGATAGCCTCGTTGCGGTATACGCGTCCGGGACAGATGATGCGGATTGGCGGCTGCTGCGACGTCATCACGCGGGTCTGCACCGAAGATGTGTGCGTGCGGAGCAGCACGTCAGGCGAACGCTGGATGAAGAATGTGTCCTGCATGTCGCGCGCAGGATGGTCGGCAGCGAAGTTCAAAGCCGAGAACACGTGCCAGTCGTCCTCCACTTCTGGACCGTCGGCAACCGTGAATCCGAGACGCGAGAAGATAGATATAATCTCATTGCGGATAAGCGAGATAGGATGGCGTGTGCCGAGCGGCGAAACGGCAGCCGGACGCGTAAGGTCGATTGCTGCGTCGGCATCGTCGCTGGTTTCAACATTTTCACGCAAAGCGTTGATTTTGTCGGTGGCAAGCACCTTCAACTGGTTGAGTTTCTGACCGATTTCCTTCTTCTGCTCATTAGGCACGTTGCGGAAATCGTTGAAAAGGGCTGAGATTTCACCCTTTTTACTTAAATATTTGATACGCAGAGCCTCAACTTCTTCCTTTGTAGAGGCGTTCAATGCTTCTACTGCGCTCTTCAGACTTTCAATTTTTTCTAACATTTCTGTACTGCTGTTTTTTATTGCATAGACAGTGCAAAGGTAAGAAAATGTTTTGATTAATAGAAATACTTTTTTTAAATTTGCCAATAGAAAGATTGATTATGAATGCGTTTGAAGAGAAAACACTAAGATATATCTACAGACACATGCCGGCTGTCGCCAACGGAAAGATTCTGGCTGCTGTCAGCGGAGGCGCCGACTCGGTCGCCATGCTGAGAGTGCTTGCGGCGCTGGGCTGCAACTGCATCGCTGCCCACTGCAACTTCCACCTGCGCGGCGACGAGGCTGACCGCGACGAGGCGTTTGTGCGTAAACTTTGCCACGACCTCGACATCGAGCTGCGATGCACCGATTTCGATGTCGAAACCTACAAGAAAAGCCATGGGGTGTCGACCGAAATGGCATGCCGCGAACTGCGCTACGAATGGTTCGAGCGTCAACGCGCCGCCCTGGGCTGCTCCGTTATTGCCGTGGCTCACCATCGCGACGACAACATCGAGACTTTCTTTTTGAACCTTGTGCGCGGCTCTGGAATCACAGGACTTGCCGGAATAAAGCCGTGCAACGGAAAAATCGTGCGCCCTCTGCTCGGTTCCAGCCGTGATGAAATCATAAACTATCTGAAAACGCTGGGACAGGACTACGTGACCGACAGCACCAACCTTGAAAACGACTATGCACGCAACAAGATACGCAACGTCATGCTGCCCGAAATCAGCAAGTTGTTTCCATCGGCAATGGCTGGAATCGAACTCACACTCGACAACCTGCAAGGCGACTACGCCGTGTGGAGCGGGGCTGTCGAGACCTTCAAGCGCGATGCTGTGGAGGCGTGCGGATACGGACAAATAAAAATCGACCGCCGGAAACTTGCAGTGTCGGCCGACCCAGCCACGCTGCTCAACGCCCTGTTGTCGCGCTATGGCTTCAACGGAGAGCAAACCAAAGCCATTGCGTCGGCATCCCGGGTGGGAGCGGTATTTGAGTCAAAAGAATATGTCGCAGAGGTTGGCAGAAACGACATTTCCGTGTTCTCGCCCGGCTCTTTCAACAATGCGGAGACATATGCTCTCAGCGATGCCGGCAGGATTGAGAAAGAGAAAGGCATACTCATTGAGATTGTCGACAACTCTCCCGAATTTGAATTTGACAGAAGCGGAAAGACGGCTTATTTCGACGCCGACGCGACGGGCGACCGCCTCACTGTGCGTCATTGGCGGCAAGGCGACCGTTTCCGACCGTTTGGGATGAAAGGTACAAAAAAATTGAGTGATTATTTCAACGACCGCAAGTTCTCGCTAATGCAAAAGCTGTCGACACCAATCGTTGAAATGCAGGGACGCATTGTGTGGATTGCGGGAGAACGCGCGGCAGACGATTTCCGCGTCACCCCCTCGTCACGCCGCATTCTGACGATGCGCGTGGCTGATAAAACATAAAAGGAAGCTCAATTGAGCTTCCTTTTTGTAGCGGGATCGAGAATTGAACTCGAGACCTCCGGGTTATGAATCCGACGCTCTAACCAACTGAGCTATCCCGCCGTTTGCGAGTGCAAAGGTACGTCAACCTATCCATTCCCACAAATTTTTCAGCAATTTTTTTTGCAACTTTTTCATAATTCATTGAAAAGCAACCGATTTAAAAACGCATTTTGCAATCCAGCGTTTTTTCTATAACTTCGCACTATGAAAAAATCAAACAACAACGACTTGCGAAAGACGCGCGACCTGCTGCGCCCACGCTACGTGGCACTGCCCATAGCGATAGGGCTGATAGCCGTGGGCACAATGTTCTGGCGCGACTCGGAGCAGTTCGACTTCAGCCTGATTCAAATTTCCACCACATCAATAGGATATTTTCTGCTCGCCCTACTTTTCATGGCAGGGCGCGACTTCGGTCTGACATGGCGTTTCCGCACGCTCACCGACCACGACATCACTTGGGGACAGGCGCTGCGCGTCAACATGCTTTGCGAATTCACGTCGGCAGTCACACCGTCGACAGTGGGCGGCAGCAGTTTCGGAATGATATATCTCACCGGCGAGGGGCTCAACTTCGGTCGCTCCACGGCAATAATGATCACCACCCTGTTTCTCGACGAGCTCTTTTATGTGGTGGCATGTCCCATCGCCCTTGCACTGATTGGCTGGAGCGGACTTTTCGACATTTCAAACGCGCACATATCATCAACCATCCGGCTGACGTTCTGGTTTGTCTACGGAGGTTTGTCGCTGTGGGCGTTGATTCTCGGACTCGGCATCTTCGTGCGTCCGTCGGCCATCCGCTCACTGCTCATCAACGCATGTAGGCTGCCTCTGCTACGGCGTTGGAAGAAAGAAGCGGCAGAGATGGGCGACGCCATAGTGGCGACATCCGGCGAACTGCGGCAGAAAAGTTTCTGGTGGTGGCTGCGCGCATTCTTCGGCACCGCGTTGTCATGGATTTCAAGATATATGGTGGTAAACGCCATTCTGCTCGCGTTTGCCATCAATGCCGACCAAGTGATGGTGCTGGCACGCCAATTGGTGATGTGGGTAGTGCTGACCATCTGCCCCACCCCCGGCGGAAGCGGAGTCAGCGAATGGATTTTCAAGAACTACTACGGCGACATGATCGCCTCCGGCTCGCTGGCTTTGCTGCTGGCCTTATGCTGGCGCATAATCAGCTACTATATTTATCTAATCATCGGCATTTGTGTGATTCCGTCATGGCTGCGCCAATGGAAACGCAAACGCCAAAAAGCGAAATCAAATGGAATCAACGGCCAAGAAACAATGCAACATCCTCGTTGATGTTCTTATCGCACACGGCATCAGGCACTTTGTCATGTCGCCAGGCTCACGCAACGCCCCGATAATCGTGGCGTTGGCACGCCGCGACGGCATCGAGCGCCATGTGGTGGTCGACGAGCGCAGCGCCGCATTCATTGCTCTCGGACTCGCCCAACAGACAGGCGAGCCAGTGGCTGTGGTCTGCACGTCGGGGACAGCACTGCTCAATTATGCTCCTGCGGTTGCGGAAGCTTATTATCAGAAACTGCCGCTGATTGTCATTTCCGCCGACCGCCCGATGGAATGGATCGACCAAGACGACAGCCAGACCATACGTCAATACGAGGCGTTGGCGCAGTTTGTGAAAAAGAGCTACGACCTTCCCGCCCGCTGCGACGATGACACGGCTCTATGGTATGCAAACCGCATTGTCAACGACGCTGTCAGCGAGGCGACAAGCTGTCAGCGCGCACCGGTGCACATCAACGTGCAGATTGACGAGCCGATAAACGCCGTGGCGGAATGGACCGGCAAGCAACGCATCATAGAGGTGTCGGAACCATCGGCAGAACTAAGCGCGGAAGCCATCAGCCGGCTCGCCGACGAGGCTATGGGCAAAAACATACTTATAATAGCCGGATTCGGCCGACACGATGCCTGTTTGGAAGCAGAAATCAACAGGCTTGCCGAATTCCCGAATGTGGCAGTGCTGACAGAAACAATCGCAAACATAAAAGGCAGCCGTTTGATTGCCGCCGTCGACCGCACCCTGCTGGCAATGGACTCCGACAAGAAATTTGCACCCGACTTGCTCATAACAATCGGCGGAGCGTTGGTGTCGCGAATGGTAAAGGCTTTCATGCGGCAAAACAAGCCCGCTGCCCATTGGCATGTGGGCGTGACCGGCACAACAGTAGACTGCATGCAGGCGCTGACACGACGCATTCTCGCCGACCCCGCCGTGTTTTTCCGACAGACGGGCAACCGCCTGCGGTGCGGCACAAGCGGATATGCACGCCTATGGGCCGACCTTGCGGCGACAGGGCTTGACCGCCACAACAAATATATAAACGGCATCGGATGGAGCGATTTGAAAGCATTCTCCATCATTCTGCCCGCCATCCCCGACGGTTGTCGCGTGCAGCTGTCGAACGGCACAACCATACGCTACGCGCAACTATTCGGCGATGTGCTCACAATGCCCACAAACTGCAACCGCGGAGTGTCGGGCATCGACGGCTCCACATCGACAGCCGTCGGAGCGTCGCTTGCCTACAGCGGCACCACACTGCTCATCACAGGCGACATGAGTTTCTCCTACGACTTGTCGGGACTGGCAAGCCAATACAACTCTCCCCGCCTTAAAATCATCGTGATGAAAAACGGAGGCGGAGGCATTTTCCGCTTCATCAAAAGCACGTCGGCACTGCCCGAACTGGAGAGGTATCTTGAGGTGGGACACGACGTTCCCGTAAAGCAATATGCCGAAGCCTTCGGATTCCGATTCTTCGATGCCGTCAACGAGGAATCGCTCAAGACGGCGCTGCCGGGATTCTTCGCCGAAGCGGAACGCCCGGCAATACTCGCCGTCAGCACCGACAACGTGGCGAGTGCCGAAATCCTGAAGAACTATTTCTGCAAAACAAAAAAATAATTTTACAATATGGCAACAAGAGAATGGAAACCAATCAAGGAATACACCGATATTCTGTTTGAACAATACAAGGGTATTGCTAAAATCACCATCAACCGTCCGGAGGTATACAACGCTTTTCGTCCGCTCACAAACCACGAGATGCTCGACGCTTTCGAGATATGCCGCGGACGCGACGATATCCGCGTAATCATCCTCACCGGTGCGGGCGACAAGGCGTTCTGCTCTGGCGGCGACCAGCACTACAAGACACAGGGTGGATACCGCGACTCTGACGGCACTCCTCGCCTCAACGTGCTCGACCTGCACAAGATGATACGCTCCATCCCGAAACCTGTCGTGGCAATGGTCAACGGCTATGCCATCGGTGGAGGCAACGTGCTCAATGTGGTGTGCGACCTGTCGATTGCGTCGGAAAATGCACGTTTCGGACAGACGGGTCCGAAAGTGGGCAGTTTCGACGGCGGTTTCGGCTCGTCGTATCTTGCCCGCTGTGTCGGACAGAAGAAAACGCGTGAAATATGGTATCTGTGCCGTCAGTACACCGCTAAAGAAGCCGAAGAGATGGGTATGATCAACAAAGTTGTGCCGTTCGACCGTCTGGAGGACGAAACTGTTGAATGGTGCGATACAATGATGAAACGCAGCCCATTTGCAATCCGCATGGTGAAACGATGCCTCAACGCCGAGCTCGACGGCCAGCGCGGTCTGATGGAGCTCGCCGGCGACGCGACACTGATGTATTACCTTATGGACGAGGCGCAAGAAGGAAAGAATGCGTTTCTTGAGAAGCGCGACCCTGACTTCGAGCAATTCCCTAAATTCCCGGGATAGCGATGAAGGCAAGTTACGCTCACTACACGCTCCACTTCCGCCAGCCCGCAGGCACGTCGCGCGGCGTGCTGACCGACAAGGAGACGTATTTTCTGAAACTCGAGGACGAGGATATGCCTGGCGTCTTCGGACTCGGCGAATGCGCCGTGTTCCGGGGACTGTCGGCAGATGATGTGCCTGCCTACGAGGACAAACTGCGCGAACTGTGCGCCAACATCTCAGCCGACAAAGAAACCGACCTGCACGAGTTTCCGTCGATACGCTTCGGACTCGAAACGGCAATCAACGACTTTGCAAACGGATGCCGCCGCCAGCCGTTCCCGTCCGACTTCACCGAAGGAATGTCGGCGATACCCATCAACGGCTTGGTGTGGATGGGAACAAAGGAAGAGATGCTGCGCCGCATCGACGACAAAATCAAGGCAGGGTTCACAACAATAAAACTTAAAGTTGGAGCCATCGACACCGAGAGCGAGCTCGACCTCGTGCGCCACATACGCAAGGTGTTTCCTCCCGAAGTGCTCACCATCCGCCTTGATGCCAACGGCGGGTTCACGCCCGACAACGCGCTGCAGAAGCTGTCAGACTTCGCACGCTACGGCATCCACTCCATCGAGCAGCCAATCAAGCAGGGACAATGGGAAGCGATGCGGCGAATCTGCTCCGAGTCGCCCATCGACATTGCGCTCGACGAGGAACTCATTGGCATCCACACACCCGAACGCATGGGAGAAATGCTCGATGCCGTACGACCGAAATACATCATCTTGAAGCCGTCGCTGATTGGCGGTTTCTCCGGCTCTCAGGACTGGATTATGCAAGCCGCACGCCGCGACATCGGCGGATGGGTGACGTCGGCCTTGGAATCCAACGTAGGCTTGAACGCCATTGCGCAATGGACGGCGCAACTCGGCGCACGCATGCCGCAGGGTCTCGGCACCGGGGCTCTTTTCACAAACAACATCGGCAGTCCGCTTGAGCAGGTGGGAGAAGTGTTGCGCTTCAATCCTGCCAAGACATGGCAACTGCCCGAACTCGACTGGAGACAATGACCGTAGACGACTTTCTGAAAGAATGGCATTCCGAGGAGCCCTTTGTCGTGGCACACACGTCGGGCTCCACGGGAAAGCCTAAAGAAATAAAACTGCTGAAAGCGGATATGCGCGCGTCGGCAGCACTGACCAACCGTTTTTTCTCAATCGACAGCGGCAGTACCCTGCTGCTATGCCTGTCGCCTGACTATATTGCCGGAAAAATGATGATTGTACGCGCAGAGGAAGCCGGGGCCACACTGCTTGTCGAATCGCCGAGCAACCGTCCGCTTGAACATTTTTCAGGGGCTACCGTCGACCTACTCGCCGTGGTGCCGTCACAGGCACTGTGGCTCGCCGAGCACCAGGAATCACTTAACAATGTGCGCAATATGATTGTAGGCGGAGGGGAAATCACGCCACGCCTGCGCACGATGCTGTCGCAGTTGCACGTCAATGCCTATGCCACTTACGGAATGACCGAAACGTGCTCTCATGTCGCCCTGTCGCGCATCGCCGAGCCGGCACAGCCATTTGAGGCGCTTCCGCCCGTCACGTTCGCAACCGACCATCGTGGATGTCTTGCAATCAACGCTCCCCAATTCAGCTTCAAGCACCTGCAGACCAACGACATAGTCGACCTTCTCACTCCCGACCGCTTCTACTGGCGCGGTCGCTACGACAACGTGGTCAACACTGGAGGTATCAAGGTGTTTCCTGAAGAACTGGAACGCAAAATCTCACATCTGTTCACCCGCCGTTTCTACATCTCCTCGCGCCCATCTGACAAATGGGGACAAGAGCTTGTGCTCAAAATCGAAGGCGCGCCGCTCTCGCCCGCCGATGAAGCGTCGCTAAAAAACAGCCTCGCCGACATCCTGACACCGCACCAGCGTCCCAAAGCCATCATCGCCATCCCCCACTTCGCCGAAACATCAAGCGGAAAAGTGAAAAGACAATAACTTTTTCATAGCCGCAAGGCGGAATGCAGCGAAATTTCCGTAACTTTGCAGTCTGTCTATCGGATATGGCTAAAATTTGGGACAAAATACGCAGACTACGCATCGCCGGGGCTACCGCAATGGTTGCCTTGACGGTGTTTGCGTCGTGCCACACCACCAAGTTTGTGCCCGAAGGCAAATATCTGCTCAACAAAGCGCGCATCGAGGTTAAGGACAATCCGGAAATCAGCCGCAAGGAGATGCGCAACTATCTGAGGCAGACGCAGAATCACGAGGTGTTCGGAGGATGGAAGCTGCAGCTCAACGTCTACAACTGGTCTGGACGCGACTCAACAAAATGGTACAACAAATGGGTTCGCAAACTGGGACAGGCACCGGTGATCTACGACCCTACGCTCACCGAAATGTCAGCCAACCAGCTGCGTCTGGCACTCGTCAACCGAGGCTATCTCGGCACCGAGGTTATTGTCGACACGCTCAAAGACAGCCGCAAGAAGAAGGCAGAGGTGATTTACAGCATCTACACCAACAAGCCCCACTACATTGCCAGCGTGGACTACAACATCCCAGACGACACGTTGCGCTCGCTGATTCTTGCCGACTCCTCCAAATTCATTCTGCGCAACAACGCCAACTTTGACCGCAACATGCTCGACCAGGCGCGCCAAAACATCACCGACCGCCTGCGCAACCAAGGCTATTTCGGGTTTAACAAGGAATATATCACATTCACTGCCGACACCACAGCCGGAAGCCGTGCCGTCGACTTGACAATGAACGTGATGCCACCTTATCCCAACCGCATAAAGCATTACGACCGCCATCAGCCGTTTTTCGTGCGCCACGTCTATGTGGTCACCGACTACGACCCTGCACGCGAGTACGACATCACAAAATATGCGCCCGACAATGTGGAATACTACAAAGGTCTGCGCATCTTTTATGGCGACCGTCATTACTTGCGTCCGCGCATCATAGACGAGAACTGCTACATTACCCCCGGAAAGAAATACGATGCCTCCGACGTCGACAAAACATATCAAGCGTTCGGGCGTCTCGGCATCCTGAAATTCATCAACATCAACTTTGAGTCGGTAGGCGAAATCGACGGGCATCTGTGGGTCGACTCCTATATTCTTCTCACCGAAGGCAAGTCGCAGACCGTGACGGTGTCGCTCGAAGGCACCAACTCCGAGGGCGACCTTGGATTCGGTGTGGCGGCGACATACCAGCACCGCAACCTTGCGCGCGGCTCCGAGACGCTCACCGCCAAGGCCGGCGTCAACTATGAGAGCATCTCCGGCGACATGTCGGGGCTGATAAACAACAAATATGCCGAATACAACGGCGAGGTAGGCATCGCTTTCCCCAAGTTCATCTTCCCTTTCCTGAAGAAGAGTTTCCGACAGAAAATCCGCGCCAACACCGAATTCTCCACATCGTTCACCTATCAGGAGCGTCCGGAATACACCCGCGTGATTGCCGGTGCCGGATGGAAATACAAGTGGACCGAGCGCGGCAGCATGATTGGACACACGTTCGACCTGCTCGACATCAACTACGTCTACCTGCCCAAAATGAAAGATGAGTTCATCAGCGAGATTGCTCCCGACAATCCACTGCTGCGCTATTCCTATGAGGACCACTTCATTATGAAGATGGGCTACACGTTCTATTACACAAATAAGAAAAGCCAGGTGGCACCGATAGGCAAATTCGTCTATCAGCCAGACATCTACACCTTCCGTGCCGGCATTGAGACCGCCGGCAACCTGCTCTATGCCGGCAGCAGCCTGTCAAAGCAGAAACGCGACCCCGACTCACAGGCATACAAGGTGTTCGGCATCCAATATTCACAATATGTGAAACTCAACCTCGACTACACCTACAACCACTCCTTCGACCGTCGCAACGCCCTCGTGCTGCACATCGGAGCCGGAGCGGCTGTGCCCTACGGCAACTCCACGATTCTGCCGTTTGAGAAACGCTTCTACAGCGGCGGCGCCAACAGCGTCAGAGGCTGGTCGGTGCGCACACTCGGTCCCGGACGTTTCAACGGCGACAACTCCGTAAGCTCGTTTATGGAACAGTGTGGCGACATCCGTCTAGACCTCAACATGGAGTACCGCGCCAAGCTTTTCTGGGTGTTTGAGATGGCGGCATTCATCGACGCCGGCAACATTTGGACAATACGCAGCTACGAGAACCAACCAGGAGGCGTGTTCAAATTCGACTCGTTCTACAAGGAAATCGCCGCCGCCTACGGCATCGGTCTCCGTCTGAACTTCAACTACTTCCTGCTGCGTCTCGACTGCGGCATGAAAGCCTACAACCCCGCGCTCGACCAAGAGCGATGGCCTATTGTGCATCCCAACTTCAAGCGCGACTATGCTCTGCATTTCTCGGTGGGCTATCCTTTCTGACAGATAAAAACATATATAGCAATGAAACAATTAGTGATTTTCGATCTCGACGGCACGCTGATAAATTCCATCAAGGATCTTGGAGCTGCCACCAACTTTGCGTTGGAGAAAAACGGATTTCCGACACATCCCCTCGAAGCCTACCCTATGTATGTGGGCAACGGTGTGAGCAAACTCATTGAGCGCGCGCTGCCCGAAGACCAGCGCAACGAGGCTATGATAAAAAAAATCAGAGCCGACTTCACCACTTACTATGACATCCACAACACCGACTATACCCATCCCTACGACGGCATTCCCGAGCTGCTTGAGCACCTGCAGGAAAACTGCATCAAAATCGCCGTTGCGTCCAACAAATATGACGCTGCGGCAAAGGCTTTGGTCACCACGCTGTTTCCCTCGATCAGCTTCGCAGCCATAGAGGGACAGAAAGAAGGAGTGCCGGTGAAACCCGACCCTTCGGTTGTGTTTGAGATTCTCGGTGCCACACAGGTAAAGAAAGCCGGTGTGCTGTATGTCGGCGACTCTGGAGTGGATATGGAGACAGCCCGCAGAGCCTGCGTTGACTCCGTAGGCGTCACATGGGGATTCCGCTCCGTCGACGAGCTGCGCGCCAACTATGCAAACCACATCGTCGACACTCCCGAGGAGATAATACCGCTTTTGGATTGAGACTCCGTGCGAGTATATGCAACACCGGGGCAGACAATTTTGAAATTGCCAGCCCCGGTGTTGCATTATCATATTCCGCCAACGGCTACACCATCATGCCGCCTATCAGCTCGCGCATCGACGAGATGTTGTGGCGATGGCAATAGTCATCGATATAGTCAATGATTTTTTCAGTAACGTTAGGGTCGACGAAATTGGCGGTACCAACCTCTACTGCCGTTGCTCCGGCAAGGATAAACTCCAGCGCATCGCGACCGTTCATAATTCCGCCCAGGCCAATCACAGGAATCTTTACGGCATGCGCCACCTGCCATACCATTCTCACCGCTATCGGACGTATGCACGGTCCGGAAAGTCCGCCAGTGATTGTCGACAGATAAGGCGTGCGCTTCTCCACATCGATCGACATTCCCAAGAACGTGTTTACAAGCGACACAGCATCGGCTCCTTCAGCCTCCACCGCACGTGCGATGTCGGCGATGTCGGTCACGTTTGGCGACAATTTCACAATCAGCGTCTTGTCGAAAGCCCCACGCGCCGCGCTCACCACCTGCGCCGCTCCCGAACACGACGTTCCGAAAGCCATACCGCCCTGCTTAACGTTAGGGCATGAAATGTTAAGCTCAATCGCATGGATTTTGTCGAGCGGAGCCAAGCGTTCGCACACAGCCACATAATCCTCCACCTTGGCACCCGACACGTTCACGATGATTTCCGTGTCCAAATCCTTAATGCGCGGATAGATGTTGTTGATAAAATAGTTTACGCCATGGTTTTGCAAGCCAACGGCATTGAGCATTCCCGATGGAGTCTCGACCATGCGCGGATAAGGATTTCCCTCACGATGGCTGATTGTGGTGCCCTTCACGATGATGCCGCCAAGACGGTTCAAGTCGACAAAATCAGCAAACTCCTCACCATATCCGAAAGTGCCTGAAGCCGTCAGCACCGGGTTTTTAAGAGAAAGACCCTTTATGTTTACTTTTAAATCTGCCATTTCAATCGTTTTATGTTAAAGACCGGTCCCTCCTTGCAAACACACAAGTTGCCCTCCACCGTGTCTTCCACACAGCACAGGCAAGCTCCGACACCGCAAGCCATACGGTTTTCCAGCGAGACCTCACATTCAATGTTGTTGCGCATAGCGTATGCCGCCATTGCCTTCATCATCGGCATCGGACCGCAGCAATAAAGCATCTGCCACGACTTCTGCAATGCCGAGTTCTTGGTGATCAATCCATGCTCGCCCATCGAGCCGTCGTCGGTCGACACATACACACTGCCAATCTTCTCAAACTCCTCAAGCTCGAGCAAATCGCCCTTGCTGCGCGCCCCCAACAGGAAAGCCACTTCAAAGCCACGTTTTTTCAACTCACTGCCAAGATAGAGCATCGGCGCCACTCCGACACCTCCACCGGCAAGAAGCACCTTCGACACCGTGTCGGCAGGGATGGAAAACCCTTTGCCGAGCGGCAGCACAAGACTCAGCACGCGGCCTTCAGCCAAAGCCACAAGATGGCGTGTGCCCTCGCCAGCCACTCTGACGAGAAGCCACAACTCATTGCGGTCGCGGTCAACGAAATTTATTGAAATCGGACGGCGGAGAAATGTGGATTTGGAATCAGGCACCTCCACCTCAACAAATTGCCCCGCGCAAGTGTCGATGATTGCCGAACCGTCAGCAGGCTGCAGTTTCAGCAGGCTGTATGAATCCGACAACCGTTCATTAGAGCGGACAACATAATCTTTTATTTGTTTCTTCATATTCTGGATTCTGAAAATACCGGCATTTCCCCGGCGACCTTTTAGGCACTGCAAAGTTACAACAACAACGGCTAACTTGAAAGACGTTGTCGCCTTTTTGTAAAAAAATCCGTATGCGTGTCGATGCAAAAAACAAACGTCGGTCGGCTGTTTTACACAAAAAAAGACTAAATAAGCAGTTTTTCCGACAAAATCACGACCATAGATTTGCAGAAATTTCTTAGATTTGCACATTATTATTCAACAGACAATAAAATGAGAAAAATATTACTCCCCGTTTGCGTTGTTGCATTGGCATCGTCAATGCTCTTCACATCCTGCATAGGAAGTTTCAAACTGACAAACAAAGTGCTGTCATGGAACCATCAGATAGGCAACAAATTTGTCAACGAGCTCGTGTTTGTGGGCTTGTGGATTCTGCCAGTCTACGAGATTTCGGCAATCGCAGACGCCCTCATAATCAACAGTATTGAATTCTGGTCGGGCACAAACCCAATCGAAGCAGGCACAAAGACAGTGACCAGCGACAACGAGCGCTACCTTGTGGCATGGGACAACACCGGCTACAAAATCACCAATGAGACAACAGGCGAAGAGACCCGCTTCAACTTCGACGCCGACACAAACTCATGGGCGCTTGCCACTCCGGAGGGCGACATCACAATCCTGACGTTCATCGACGACACCCATGTCAAGGTGCCAACCCACGACGGCTCGTCGACAATCGTCGAATTGTCGGACAACGGTGTGCTTGCCTACAAAGACCTTGTCGGCTACAACAACGTCCTTCTTGCCAAGAAATAAGACCTTAAAGCCGGCGCCAAAAGAGAAAAAGGTTCCGGCTTTTTTTCATTAATATTCAAACCATCAATTTTCCTATGAAAAATTTATTCACTTTATTTGTTGCAATTTTGTGTGCGGCAGCAATCCATGCCGCCAACTATTCCGGCACATTGCCCGTACTCCACATCAACACAGAAAACTCCACCCCGATCACATCAAAGGAGTATTACCTCAACGGGACATACTACCTCGACAACCTCGGCATCGAAGGCTACAAGTCAATCGGTTCAGCCAACGAACCGCTGACATTGAAAATCAAAGGACGCGGCAACTATACATTCACCGGCTTCGACAAAAAGCCTTACCGCCTCAAACTCGACGCCAAAGCGGCACTGCTCGGCATGAAGAAAAGCAAGCATTTCGCATTGCTCGCCCATGCCGACGACAACCTCGGATTTCTCCGCAACACGATGGGCTTCGAGCTGAGCCGCCGCGGCGGACTTGACTTCACTCCGGAGCAACGCCCTGTGGAAGTGGTGCTCAACGGCGAATACATCGGCTTGTACTTCCTGACCGAGACCATCCGCGTCGACTCCGACCGCGTAAAGATTACCGAACAGGCCGACAACATCAGCGACCCGGAAGAAATCACCGGCGGATGGCTTGTGGAAATCGACAACTATTTGGATGCCGACCAAGTCACAATCAACGAGGGCAACGGTGAACTTATCCGCCTGACATACAAGTCGCCGGAAGTGCTGTCGGACGCACAGTCGGACTATCTGAAAAACCTCGCCACCGCAGCCGACCGCGCCATCTACGCAAACGACAAATCGTCGACCGAGTGGGAAAACATCATCGACATCGACTCGCTCGCCACGTTCTATCTGATTCAAGAAATAATGGACAACGCAGAGTCGTTCCACGGCAGCTGTTATTTCCACAAACATAGAGGTGCGGACACAAAGATTATTTTCGGTCCGGTGTGGGACTTCGGCAACTCATACCACCGCAGCACCGACAAATTCATACACCAAGACCCACCATACGGTCAGACATGGATTGCCGAAATCGCCAAATTTCCACGTTTCCAGGCTCGCGTGAAGCAACTTTGGGACAAATTCCTCGACAACGACTATGCGTCGCTCGACAAGTTTGCCTCCGATTTTGCGAAGCAGATAGCCAAAGCCGCCGAATGCGACGCCAACCGCTGGCCCAACTACGGAAACCGCAATATGGAGAATGCGAAGAATGAATTTATGAAGATGCTCCACGCAAAAGTGTCATGGCTCAAGAAGCAATGGGGCGAGAGCGGCATTACCGGCACAGAAGAAAACGCGCTTAACGTGACTGTTGCCGACGGCGGGCAACTGCTTTTCTCCGGCAATGTCGATTCCGCAACAGCCTTCGACCTCTCCGGACGTTCCGCCAACATCGAGCTGACTTCTCCGACCACCGCCAGAATCGACGGCATGGCAGGAATCTACATCGTGCGGCTTCAGACAGCCTCGTCGGCAAAGACCGTGAAAGTGGTTATTCCACAATAAACAAATCACGGAACACCATATCCGAAAGCATCACGCCATGGCGCGTAAGCCTCACCACTGAGCCTTCGCGCACCAGACATCCGTCGGCAATATGCCGGTCCACTATCCGGGCGGCATATTGCCGACGTTTCTTTCCAAACCGTTTTTCCAAATCGTCAAGACACATTCCCGCACGCGTGCGCAAACGCGTCATCACCCATTCATCATAAAGCTGGTCGGCAGTCTCGCATTCCTCCTCATACGCCACTCCCGCGGTATCTACTTTTTCAAGATACTCCTTCAAACTTGACGGATTGTAGCGGCGCACCTTGCCGTCGAAACTGTGGGCTGAGGCGCCAAGACCCAAATAAGGCGTAAAATCCCAATATGCCGAATTATGCTGCGAATGCCATCCCGGTTTTGCAAAATTCGAAATCTCATACTGCTCATAACCTGCGTCGTGCAGCGTGGCAGCCAACTGCTCGAACAAAGCCACCGTAAGATCGTCGTCAAGTTCGCTGAAGTCGCCGCGGTCGCGCATACGCGTCAGCCGCGTACCCTCCTCATACGTCAGACTGTAGGCCGACACGTGAGGTGTGTTTAGAGCAACAGCCTCCTCGAGCGACTTTGTCCACGACTCAACCGACTGCCCCGGTATTCCGTAAATAAGGTCGATGCTGAGGTTCGCGATTCCCCCGTCGCGCAATGTGGCGACCGCCGCTTTCGCCTGCGCCGCATTATGCCTGCGCCGCAGAAACTCAAGCTCCTCGTCGCAGAAACTCTGCACCCCCATACTCACACGGTTCACACCCGCCCGTTTCAGCCCATCCACAAAGTCGGGAGTCACATCGTCGGGATTCACCTCCACTGTCACCTCCGCATCCGCAGACAGCACCGGCATCGACACCAGTCCGGCAATCTCATCGACCGACAACAACGACGGCGTTCCGCCACCTATATATAAAGTTCCTACCTTTTCTCCTTGCAACTCACCCAGCCTCGCGTCGTATTCCTTAGACAACGCCGCAAGATATGCACTGCGTTTTTCCGCAGTCACAGCCACCGAGAAGAAGTCACAATATATGCATTTCGTAGCACAAAACGGTATATGAATGTAAATTCCAGCCATAAAAATCTTAAAAAATATAATTTTTCCGCCCAAAATAGCGAAACATGTTGTCAAACATACAAATTTTTCTTTGAATTACCATCAAACATACGTAAATTGCGCTTAGAATTTACAAACACTATTATTAACTTCATTTATTCTCTAATACATGAAAGTTTACGGAACTAACGAAATTAAGAACATCGCCTTGATAGGCAGTAAGGGATCTGGTAAAACCACACTTGCAGAAGCAATGCTTTTCGAGTGTGGAGTTATAAAACGCAGAGGAACCATCGATTCCGGAAACACTGTATGCGACTACTTCCCAGTAGAGAAAGAATACGGCTACAGTGTGTTCTCAACAGTGTGCTATGCCGAGTTTCTCAACAAGAAGCTCAACGTGATTGACTGCCCTGGAGGCGACGACTTCGTGGGAAGCGCCATCACGGCTCTCAACGTGACCGACACGGGCGTGTTGCTCATCGACGCACAATATGGTGTTGAAGTCGGTAGTCAAAATATTTTCCGCGTCACGGAAAAAATCAAGAAACCAGTTATTTTCGCCGTCAACCAACTCGATGGCGACAAGGTTGATTTCGACAACGTTATCAACCAAATGAAAGAAGTGTTCGGCAACAAGGTTGTCCTCGTACAATACCCCATCAACCCAGGCACAGGCTTCAACGCCATGATCGACGTGCTTCTGATGAAGATGTACAAATGGGGACCCGACGGTGGTGTTCCGACAATCACCGACATTCCTGCCGAAGAAATGGAAAAAGCGAAAGAATTAAACAAAGTGCTTGTTGAGGCAGCCGCTGAAAACGACGAGAGCCTGATGGAGAAATTCTTCGACCAGGGAATGCTTTCAGAGGACGAGATGCGCGAAGGCATCCGCAAAGGCTTGGTTTCACGCGACATTCTTCCAGTGTTCTGCGTAAGCGCTTTGAAAGATATGGGTGTGCGCCGCATGATGGAATTCCTCGGCAACGTTGTGCCGTTTGTTGACGACATGCCAAAACCAGAAGACAACAAAGGCGAGGAAATCGCAGCCGACAGCAACGGACCGACAAGTTTGTTCGTGTTCAAGACTTCTGTTGAGCCTCACATCGGCGAGGTTTCATATTTCAAGGTAATGTCGGGCACAATAAAAGCCGGCGATGACCTTACAAATATGCGCACCGGCAACAAGGAAAGAATCGCCCAACTATATTGCGTGTGCGGTCAGATCCGCACGAATGTCGACCAGCTCAAAGCCGGTGACATCGGCGCCACAGTGAAGATGAAGGATGTCAGCACCGGTGATACCCTCAACGCAAAAGGCTGCGAATACGTGTTTGACTTCATCAAATATCCCGCTCCAAAATTCCAACGCGCCATCAAGCCGGTCAACGAGCCTGACGCAGAGAAACTCAACGAGGCACTCAACCGCATGCACCTTGAGGACCCGACATGGATTGTAGAGCAGTCGAAGGAATTGAAGCAAACCATCGTTTCAGGACAAGGCGAGTTCCACCTGCGCACATTGAAATGGCGCATCGAGAACAACGAGAAGATTCCTGTAAACTTCTTCGAGCCGCGCATCCCTTACCGCGAGACTATCACAAAAGCATCGCGCGCAGACTACCGCCACAAAAAGCAATCGGGCGGTGCTGGACAATTCGGTGAGGTTCACTTGATTATCGAGCCATACACAGAAGGCATGCCAGAACCTGACACTTACCGTTTCGGCAGCCAGGAATACCGCATGAACGTGCGCGACAAACAGGAAATTCCATTGGATTGGGGCGGCAAGCTCGTGGTCTACAACTGTATCGTAGGCGGCGCAATCGACGCCCGTTTCATCCCGGCAATCGTCAAGGGTCTGATGGACCGCATGGAGCAAGGCCCACTTACAGGCTCATACGCCCGCGACGTACGCGTATGCATCTACGACGGTAAAATGCACCCGGTTGATTCTAACGAAATCTCGTTCCGTCTTGCAGGCCGCAACGCCTTCAGCGAAGCGTTCCGCAATGCGAATCCAAAGATTCTTGAGCCGGTTTATGATGTCGAGGTATTGGTTCCGTCAGACAAGATGGGCGACGTGATGAGCGACCTTCAGGGACGCCGCGCAATCATCATGGGCATGGAGAGCGAGAATGGCTTTGAGAAGATCACAGCCCGCGTGCCTCTGAAAGAGATGGCATCCTACTCTACTGCACTCAGCTCAATCACCGGCGGGCGCTCTTCGTTCACTATGAAATTTTCCGCTTACGAGCTCGTTCCTACCGACATTCAGGAGAAACTGCTCAAGGCTTACGCAGAAGAGAACCACGAAGATTAACACTTAGTTTTTCTCCTACAATAAAGCAATCCTGTCACCATGTGTGGCAGGATTGCTTTTTTTTCTTCAAACGAATTGCCTGCGGCTACAAGTCATCATAGCAAGGCACGTCTTTAAGAAACACCGCCTTGTTGGCATCGTAGTCGACACGGCAGCAGAAAAGCTGTCTGCCGTTGCACACCGTTAGATACTTGACCCGCAACACGGTGTTGTAGCGATAGACTTGGTTGAACACCTCCTGCGTTATTTTCACCGACGGCGCTTTGTATTCCACAATCATAAGCGGGCATCCCCGCCTGTCAAACACCACCGTATCGCATCTGCGCTCACGCCCGTTTTGATTGATTGCAATCTCATTGCCCATAAGACCTGCCGGATAACGCTTTCCGTCAATCAGATGGCGCACAAACATCTGCCTCACATTCTCTTCAGGAGTCATAGCCACATACTTGCCACGGAGGCAATCGAATATCTCCTGCCTCCCGTCGACAATGCGAGTCTTAATGTTGTCGTTTTCAAAATTTTGTTGTGGCATATCTGCTGTTCGTTCGTAAAATTTGTGTAAATTTACTCCGATTTTTCTACACATCCAAGAATTATGGCAAAGACCGCAGGCCCTACGCGCCAGCAAATTGAGACAGACATACGAAAAAAGCAGTTCGCTCCCATCTATCTGCTTATGGGAGAAGAGTCATTCTATATCGACCGCATAGCCGATATGATCCTAAAAAATGCACTAACCGAAGAAGAGAAAGACTTCAACCTGACCACTTACTACGGCGCCGACGCCACAATGGCAGACGTGGTGCTGGCATGCCGCCGCTACCCGATGATGGCCGAACGCCAAGTGGTGTTTCTCAAAGAGGCGCAGGCTGCCAAGACCGGGCATCAGCTCAAATGGGACCAACTTCAGCAGTACGCATTGAAGCCAACGCCCACCACTGTGCTTGTGGTGTGCCACAAAGGCGGTTCGCTGAAAGCGGCGGCTCTGACGAAAGCCATAGTGCAGAGCGGCGGTGTGGTGTTTGAATCAGCGGCTCTCCGCGAATTCAACATCGACCGGGCAGTGTCGGAATATGCCGGAACTGTAGGCTGCAAACTCGACCCCCGCGCCCAGGCGATGCTCATCGACCACATCGGCTTCGACCTCGCCCTGCTCGCCAAAGAAATCGACAAACTGCGGATGACGCTACCCGTCGGTGCGGTAATCACACCGGAGTCAGTTGCCGAGAATGTCGGCATAAGCAAGGAATACAACAACTTCGAGCTCATCGCCGCCATCTCCAAACGCGACAAAGTGAAGACATTCAAAATCATCAACTATTTCAGGTCGAACCCCAAGAAAAATCCGACCACACCCATTACCTCTCTCATTTTCAACCTGTTTGCCAACGTGCTTATCGCCTACTACGCCCGCACCACCGACGAGCGGGCGCTGATGGAAGCCCTGCGGATGAAAACCCCCTACCAGCTTCGCGACGTGCGCGCCGCAATGCGCTGCTACAATGCCACTCAAGCCCTGCGCATAATCGCCTGCATACGCGAGTTTGACGCCCGCAGCAAAGGCATCGGCTCCAACCGAAACGAGTATGACCTGCTTGAAGAGCTTGCCACCAAAATCTTCTGCGTATAGGAATACGCATAAATATGTTAAATTAACATATTCCTTTAACATTATAAACCATTAATACCATTAATTAACACCGAAAAGTGCTGAATTATAGCCGATATGTCTAATTTTGCACTTGCCTAAATTATTGAAACAATAGATAAATATATAAATATGAACGGAACAGTGAATATCAGAGAATTAAATGATCTGATTGCAAGTAAAAGCAACATTGTCAACTTAGTAACACAAGGCATGAACCAGCGCATCGTTGGTCAGAAACACCTTGTCGACTCATTGCTTATAGCCCTTTTGTCAAACGGACACGTATTGCTCGAAGGTGTGCCTGGATTGGCTAAAACTTTGGCAATAAAAACGTTGGCATCCATCGTAGAGGCTAAATACAACCGCATTCAATTCACGCCCGACCTTCTGCCTGCCGACGTTGTGGGCACAATGATGTACAGCGTGCAGAAAGAAACATTCCAGATAAAGAAAGGCCCCGTTTTCGCCAATTTCGTGCTCGCCGATGAAATCAACCGTGCGCCGGCAAAAGTGCAGAGCGCACTGCTTGAAGCCATGCAGGAGCGTCAGGTGACAATAGGCAGCGAAACCTTCAAACTCGACAATCCGTTCCTCGTAATGGCAACCCAGAACCCAATCGAGCAGGAAGGCACCTATCCTCTTCCAGAGGCGCAGGTAGACCGTTTCCTTCTGAAAGTTGTGGTCACCTACCCGACCAAAGAGGAGGAGATGCAGATTGTCAGCCAGAACATCCGACCACAGCAAAGCGAGCTCCGTCCGCTGCTTAAGCCGGAAGACATTGTCGACGCTCAGAATGTAGTGTCACAAATCTATATCGACGACAAAATCAGCCAATATATCGTAGACATTGTCAACGCCACACGCAAGCCAGCCGACTGTGGTCTCAACGACCTTGCAGGCCTCATAGCGTTCGGCGGCTCGCCACGTGCATCAATCGGACTTGCCCTTGCATCGCGCTCATACGCATTCCTCAAAGGACGCGGCTACGTTCTGCCGGAAGACGTGCGCGCCGTGTGCCACGACGTGTTGCGCCACCGCATCGGCTTGACCTATGAGGCAGAAGCAAACGAGATTACATCTGACGAGATTATCAGCAACATACTCGACAAAATCATTGTTCCTTAGTCTTAACCACAATAGATTATGGACGCCAACGAACTTTTAAGAAAAGTCAGGCAGATTGAAATCAAGACACGCGGTCTGTCGCAGAACATATTCGCCGGAGAATACCACTCCGCGTTCAAAGGACGCGGTGTGACATTCTCGGAAGTGCGCGAATATCAGTACGGCGACGAGATACGCGACATCGACTGGAATGTCACCGCACGCTGCAGCAAGCCCTTCGTAAAGGTCTACGAAGAGGAGCGCGAGCTGACCGTGCTGCTGCTTGTCGACGTTTCCGACAGCGGCAATTTCGGTGCGGTAGGCTCGGTGAAGCGCGAGTTCATCTCTGAAATCGCCGCCACCCTTGCCTTCTCCGCCATCCAGAACAAGGATAAAGTCGGAGTGGTGTTTTTCAGCGACAAAGTTGAGAAATACATACCGCCGCAAAAAGGGCGCAAGCACATACTTCTCATAATCCGCGAGCTGCTTGATTTCAAACCGGAAAGCCACGGCACCGACATCGGCGTAGCGCTGAAGTTCATGATCGGTGCGGTGAAAAAGCGCACCACGGCTTTCCTGTTGTCAGACTTCATCGACAACCACGACTACACCCAAGCCTTGAGCATCTGCAGCAACAAGCACGACCTGACGGCGCTTCAAGTCTACGACAAACGCGACACAACGCTGCCGCGCGTCGGGCTCGTCAAGCTTCGCGACGCAGAGACCGGCGGCACAAAATGGGTCAACACCAGTTCGAAGAAGGTGCGTAGCGCATATGAACGCTGGTGGTACGGACACCAACAGACTCTTACCGACGCATTCATCAAGAGCAAGGTAGACTATGCCACTATCGCCACCGACGAGGACTATGTGAAAGCCCTTATGGGTATGTTTAAGAAAAGAGGACATAGATAAATTCAAATGAAGATATCAACGAAAATAGCGGCAACAGTCATAGCCCTCTGCAGCGCGGCTACAGCGGCGGCTGCCCCCGCGACCATACGGTCGTCAATCGACTCCACCACAATGACGATGGGCAACAAGACGATGATCCGTGTGGCTGTGGTGAAAGACAAATCGCAGGCCGGACACCTTATCGCCCCACAGGACTCCATCGTCAACGAAGTGGAAGTGGCAGGTGAAATCAGCCACAGCGTTGCCGATCTGGGCAACGGCCGTGTGCAGGAAACCTACGTCATCCCCGTGCAGGCGTTTCTTCCGGGTCCGTACGTGCTTCCCGGCATGAAATACGTGCTTGAGGGCGACACACTCGTAGGCGACGAGATGCCGCTCAAGGTTCTTGATGTAGACACCCGCGAGCTGGAGAAAAAAGGACTCTACGACTATAAGACAGTTGCCAATCCCGACAAGAAATTTTGGGACTTCATCCCTGATTTCGGTGAGTTTTTCAGAAAGAATCCGTGGATATGGTGGGTTCTCGGAGGCTTGGCTCTGCTTGCCGCAGCCGCTCTCGGCGTAATAATGTATCAACGCAAGAAAGCCGGCAAACCGATATTGCCGTTCATTCCGCAAAAGCGTCTGCTGCCGCCATACGAAGAAGCGATGGAAGCCATCGCCGCCCTGCGCAAGTCGAATCTTGCCGCGCACGGCGACATCAAGGGCTACTACACCCGTCTCTCCGACATTGTGCGCCGCTACATCTGGCGCCGCTACGAGATAGGAGCGATGGAAATGACATCGGCTCAGATATTGTCGGCTGTGAACAGACAGGACAGCATAAAGGAAACCGACGGTTTGAGTTTTCTCCTTGAGACAGCCGACTTCGTGAAATTCGCGAAGATGGCACCGTCAACCGACGAGAACGAGCGGTCAATGCAAGCCGCAGAGGCATTCATCGAGAACAACAAGCCCGTAGAGCCGTCGCCGGAGGAAGCATCTAAAAACAAGAAGGAAAAATAGATAGAGCAAAAACATTATGGAATTTGCAAGACCACATTTATTTTGGCTGTTTCTCATATACATACCTTTGATTTTCTGGTATGTGTACAAGATCAGGAAAATAGACCCCTCCATACAGGCGTCGACACTCGACGCCGTGAAGAATTTCCGCACCAGCTACCGCGTGTGGCTACGCCACGGACTGTTTGCCGTGCGGCTGCTCGCCATCGGCTGCCTCATCGTGATACTTTGCCGCCCGCAGACAAGCAACAAATGGGAGACATCGAGCGTTGAAGGCACCGACATCGTCATTGCCCTCGACATGTCGACGAGTATGTTGGCAAAGGATTTCACCCCCGACCGTTTCGCCGCCGCCAAAGATGTTGCGTCGGAATTCATCAGCGGCAGAGAGTCGGACAACATCGGCCTGGTGGTGTTTGCCGGCGAGAGTTTCACGCTGCTGCCGATGACCACCGACAAGTCGTCGCTCCTCAACGCAGTAAACTCCGTGGAGATGGGACTGCTTGAAGACGGCACGGCAATCGGCGACGGACTTGCAACAAGCATCAACCGCATCGTTGAAGGCAAAGCCAAGTCGAAGAGCATCATATTGCTGACCGACGGCTCCAACAACACCGGACTCATCGCGCCGCTCACCGCTGCGGAAATAGCCAAGGACAAGGGCATCAAAGTATACACCATCGGCATCGGCTCCAACGGCAGCGCACTGTCGCCTGTGGGCATCAACTACTACGGCAAGCTCGAATATGACTATGTGAAGGTCACCATCGACGAGCAGACCCTGCAGTCGATAGCCCGGATGACCGGCGGCAAATACTACCGCGCCACCGACAAGAACTCTCTTGAAGGCATATTCAAGGAAATCGACGCGCTGGAAAAGACAAAACTCGACATCTCCAGATATCACAACACAGAGGACGACTATATGCTCTGGGCATGGCTGCTTCTGGCATTCGTAGGCCTCGACATCGTGTTGCGAACGACGGTGATGAGAAACATCCCTTAAAACGAAAAAGATATGTTTAGTTTCGGAAACCCCAAAATATTATTTTTACTGCTGCTGATTCCCGCCATGTTCGGGTTGTTTCTGCTCGCCCGCAAGGCACGGACCAAGAAACTGAAACGCTACGGCAGACTCGACGTAGTGCTCGGACAAATTCCCGACGCCTCACGCTATACCCCATGGATTAAAATCGGCGTCGAGTTGCTTCTTGTGGCAGTAGTTATAGTAATCCTTGCCCGCCCGCGCGCCAAAGGCTCATCCACCCTCACCAACAAGAAGGTGCAGGGGTCGGAGATTGTCGTGGCTATGGACATCTCAAACTCAATGCTCGCCTCATCGACCAACGACGCCGACGGCATCAGCCGCCTGCAACGGGCAAAGTTTATTGTCGAGAAGCTGTTTGACCGCATGACAAACGACAAAGTCGGACTTGTGGTGTTTGCCGGCGACGCCTACGTGCAGATGCCCATAACCAACGATTTCAGCTCGGCAAAAATGTTTCTCAACAGCCTGTCGACCAACATGGTCAGCAATCAGGGCACGGCTATCGGAGCGGCGATAGAGACTTCAATGGGTCTGTTCTCCAACAATCCGAAATGCCAGAAGTCGATAGTGCTTATCACCGATGCCGAAAACCACGAGGACGATGCCATCGCGGCTGCCAAAGCCGCCAAGGACAAGGGCGTTGAGATTGATGTGGTCGGAGTGGGTTCGTCGTCACCGATGCCAATTCCTATGGGTGGCGGCACATATATGTCGTTCAACAACCAGCTGGTGCGCACAGCCTTCAACGAGCAGTCGGCTCAGGAGATAGCGAAAGTGGGTACCGGAGTCTATGTTTCCGGCAACAACACCAGCGCGGTCGACATTCTCGACGACCAACTGAAAAAAGCGAAAAAAACGAATATGGACAAGAAAGTCTTCTCTCCGGCAGATGAGCAATTCCCTGTGTTTGCATGGATTGCCCTCATCCTGCTTGTGACAGACATCCTGGTTTCTGAAAAGAAAATCTCATGGCTGACGAAGACCAACTTCTTTGGAAAATAAAACAATATGAAAAGGAATCTTCTCATTTTGATATTAGCGTTGCTCACTTGCCTGACGTCGTTCGGGCAAGCCACCAAGCGTGAGCGCAATCTTATCAAACAGGGCAACGAATATTTCAACAAAAAGCAGTACAGCAAAGCCGAGGAAAGCTACTCACGAGTGCTTGAAATCAACCCGAACTCACAGATAGCGAAATACAATCTTGGCTCGACAATGCTGCGCCAACGCGGCGGAAACTCTGAAAAAGACGTGGCGCGCGACTCCCTGATCAGCCGCTATCTCTCCGACGTGGGCAGCAACACGTCGGCGCCGGCAAGTCTGCGCGCGCATTCATTCTACAACCTCGGCAAACTTGCCTACGACCGTCAGGACTATGCCAACAGCGTCAACTACTTCAAGCAGTCGCTGAAAATTGACCCCAAAGACGACCAAGCGCGCAAAAACCTGAGAATGGCGCAGAAGAAACTGCAACAAAACCAGCAGAATCAAGACAAGAACAAGAATAAGGACAAAGACGACCAGAAAAAGAAGCAGGACAAACAACAGCCGCCGCAAAAACAGCCTCAACCGCCAAAAGAACGTCAGCAACAGACCAATAATGACCAATTGCTGAAAGCGATGCAAAACGAGGAAAAGAATACGCGCGACAAGGTGAACCGCCGCAAAGCACAGATGAACCAAAGCAGGCAGAGCAGCCGTCCGTGGTAGAGACAACACATATACAACGAGCGAACAATGAAACATTTAAAATCAATCATAGTCATCCTGATGCTTGCGGTTACCAACGCCGCGGCACTTGCCCTAAGCTTCCGTGTGGAGGCTCCGCAGCAGGTTGTGGTGGGACAGAAATTTTCTGTCACCTTCCAACTGGTCAATGCCCCGTCGACTCCTGCCGGCAACCCGGCGATACCAAGCATTCCGAACTGCAAACTGCTGTTTGGTCCAGGCATCTCACAATCAAGTTCCTATCAGAACATCAACGGGCATGAGTCGTCGAGCAGCACCATAGGCTACACATACTCATACAAAGCGGAGAAAGCCGGCACCGTCACCATCGGCGCCGCAAAAATGAACGTGGGCGGACGCTCTTTGTCGACAAAGCCCATCAGACTCCAGATTCTGCCGCCCGACCGCTCCGCACAACGAGGCACGCAGTCGTCGGTTCAAGCCTACGACATCGACACCCAGACCGCCGACAAGCCTGTGAGCGGCAAAGACGTGTTTATCCGCATCGTGTTGTCAAAGCCAACCGCCTACGAACAGGAGGGCGTGCTTTGCTCTATAAAGTTATACACAAAATATCAGGTATCGAAATTCATCACCAACGTGCAGCCTGCCTACAACGGTTTTATGGCAGAGGAGGTTCCTGTCACGCTGCAAGGCCGATTCGAGAGCGTAGGCGGAGAAAACTATTTCGCATACGTAATCAAGCAGTCGGTGCTGTTCCCTCAGCAAACCGGCAAACTGACAATCTCGTCGGGCAGCTACGACTTGACCGTACAGCAGTTTGAAACAATAAACACGTCGTTCGGACGCATGCGCAGCCCTGTGGACAAAACAATAAAAGTCAATTCAAACACGGCATCGATTAACGTGATGCCGCTGCCTTCGCCACGCCCAGCCGACTTCAGCGGCGCCGTAGGCCGATTCTCTGTGACCCGCGCGCTCACAAGCAAAAAGATACGCACCAACGAGGCTGCGACCATAAAACTCATAATCTCCGGCCAAGGCAACCTTAAAAGCCTCACGCCGCCGAAATTCGGATTCTCATCGCAGTTTGACCAATACGACCCCCAGACGGCTGTAACCGCCTCTCCTTCGGGAGCCACCCTCTCTGGAAAAGTTACGGTTGACTACACGTTTGTGCCTCAGTCGGTAGGGCGGTTTGCCATCGACGGCACATCATTCACCTACTTCGACCTCAACAGCCACCAGTACCGCACCATCAAGGTTGATGGCTTCAACCTCAACGTGGAGAAAGGCTCGGCATCCAACGCGGTGAAATACAACGACGCAGTGATGAAAGACATCCTGCCAATGGAAACCGGCAGTCTTGACCTGTCGAAATCGCACGGATCGATATTCGGAGAATGGTACACAATCATCTACTACATCGTGCTCCTGCTGGCATTTGCAATCGTACTGTTCATCTACCGCAAGAAAGTGAAGGAACGTGCCAACGTGACTCTGATGAAGCGCAAGGGTGCCAACAAAGTTGCCAACCGACGGCTGAAACGCGCCAAACGCTATATGAACAAAGGTCAGAAAGAGCTTTTCTACGAAGAGATGCTCACCGCCTTGTGGGGATATTACAGCGACAAGCTGTCGATTCCCGTATCGGAGCTCAACCGCGACAACATATCCAAGAATCTTGACGGATACGGACTGAGTCAGGAGGCTATCGGCAGAGTTATCAACATCCTCGACGAATGCGAGTTCTCGCGCTATGCACAGTCGGCTGAAAGCAACGTGCCGATGGCTGAAATCTACCGCATGGCTTGCGACTCTATCGACGAAGTGGAAAATACTAAAAAGAAACAACAATGAAGCGATATATATTGATTTTGGTTGCGTTGATTGCCGGCATGGCAGTACACGCCGAGGATTTGCAAAAGAAGGCGCTCGCCGACTACGACAACAAGAACTATGCAGCCGCCATCGACGACTACCAGCAATTGGAGAAACAGAGCGGCGTGTCGGCTGAATATTACTTCAATCTTGGCAACGCCTACTATCGCAGCGGAAAAAAGGGAAAAGCCATACTCTGCTACGAGCGCGCGTTGCGGTTGAATCCGCGCTATGAGAAGGCGCAAGCCAACCTTGACTTTGTAAATATGAAAATCATCGACCGCCCGGAACCGGAAGAAAACATCCTTGCCGTGGGATTCCGCAACGTGCAGAACGCAATGTCGCCGACGGCTTGGACTGTCGTTGCCATGGCTGCGTTTCTACTGTTTATTGCAGGCATGGCTGCTTATGCGTTTGCGTCTGCCATCACGCTGCGCAAAGTGGGATTTTTCGGCGGACTCGGACTGCTGGTTGTCTGCGTGTTTGCCAACGTGTTTGCGGCAAGAGCCAACAATGCCGCCACAAGCCACGACTATGCCGTGGTGATGAACGACTCCACACAGCTGAGCGCCGTGTCGCGCGAGCCTCTGAACAAGGACGAGGTGGCTTTCACGCTCCACGAGGGCGCGAAGCTGAAGAAAAACGACTCCATCCGCATTGACGGCAACGCCAAAAACACGTGGTATAAAGTTCAGACTGCCGACAACCGCGAAGCCTGGATCAAAGCCGCCGCCATTGAAGAAATCTAAGAATCTGATATACTGCAAAAGAAGCAGCCTTTGTCAAAACCAAAGGCTGCTTCTTTTGCAGTTGTTCAAGATTAAAGAGAGAAGTCGCCCTTGTCGGTGTCGACAAGCATACCGCCAAGCACATTCAGAGCTGTGTCGCCGCCCTTCTCGATTTTCAATATTTCATAGCACATATTGGTGACCGACGACGGTCCGTTGGCAGTAACAAAATTGCCATCCACCACACTGCGTCCGCCATCAACATCGGCAGAGCCACACATACCTTCAAATCCCGGATAGCACGTCATCTTTCTGCCGTCCATCAATCCTGCCTGTGCAAGCACAACCGCCGGAGCGGCACAGATGGCAGCGATGTGTCCGCCACGCTCGGTCTGGCGTTCAATCATCTCGCCGAGCGCAACGCATTTGTGCAGATTCTCCGCTCCAGGCATACCGCCAGGCAGCACAATCCACTTCGGATTCGCGCCCGTCACCTCGTCAATCACCGTATCGGTCACGATGGTCACCCCGTGCGCACCTACAACCTCTTTCTTGTCAGTGATTGAAACTGTTGCCACGTCAAGACCTCCACGGCGCAGTATGTCGACAGCGCCGATAGCCTCTATCTCTTCAAATCCGTCGGCAAAAAAAACGAGGACCTCAGAGTTCTTTTTAAGATTCCCTTCAGAATTCATCATATACTGTTGTTTTTTAAATTGATTTTACGTTGTCTGCGTAAAATTAGGCAGTTTTTCCCGTCTTCACAATTTTTTAAGGCAGAAAAAATGCGTATTTTTGCGATTATGAATACTTTTGAACACAACAAAAAACGCGCCCTGCTGCTCGCGGCTTTGGGCGCAATCGGCGTGGCACTGGTTTTTCTGGTAAAACCCGACAAGAAAGAATGGCACAAACCGGCAGGCATTGTGTGGAACACGGAATATCACATCACCTATCTCGGCACCACCGACCTCTCCGACTCTATCAACGCCACATTCCGCCGCGTCGAGCTCAGTGTGTCGCCTTTCAACAAGGCTTCGCTGATCACTGCCGTCAACGACAACCGCACCGACCGTCTCGACTCCGCACTCATTACACTTTACAACACATCCAAAGCAATCAACAGCGACAGCCACGGCGCATTCGACCCCACCCTGTCGCCTCTCATCAATGCCTGGGGATTCGGCTTCAAATCGGGCACGATGCCCACCGACAGCCAGATTGACTCAATGCTGCAATTCGTCGGCATAACGAAGACCCGTCTCGACGGCAACCGCTTGATAAAACAAGATCAGCGCACATCGTTCAATTTCAGCGCCATCGCCAAAGGCTATGGTTGCGATGAAATCGGGCGTATGCTGGAGCGCAACGGAGTGACCGACTACCTGGTTGAAGTCGGCGGAGAAATCGTGGCGCGCGGCAACAACCCGCAGGGAGAAAAGTGGCACGTGTCAATCGACAAGCCAATCATATCCGACGGCGAAATCCACCATGAGTCGGCAGAAATAATCACCATCACCAACCGCGCCATTGCCACATCCGGCAACTACCGCAACTACAAGACCGACAGCCTCGGCAACCGGTATGCCCACATCATATCGCCCGATAACGGACGTCCGGCAAAGTCCGACATTCTAAGCGCAACCGTCATAGCCCCCGACTGCATGACAGCCGACGCTTATGCCACAACGCTGATGGTGCTTGGATTTGAGAAGTCGAAACAGCTCCTCGCCCGCCATCCCGAGCTCGCCGCGATGCTCATTACATCAGCCAACGGCAAATTCCTGCTATGGCACACCCCAAACTACGAAGCCGAATAACGCTCACGCCGACATAACAAGTCACGGCAACCGATGCAATTACGCAAAGGTTGCCGTGACTGTTTTTTCAGCATCTATATGCCGTCTACTTGTCGGCAAGCGGAGCCTTTCCGCTGACAGCGGCATCCATCGTGGCAATAATCGCAAGGTTTACGATGTCGCGCACCTTAGCCTCCACCGAGATGAAATGCACCGGCTTGTTCAAACCAATCTGAATCGGTCCGATCACCTCGCAAAGACCCATCTCAAGCATCATGCGGTAAGCCGCCGAGGAAGCATTGAGATTAGGAAATATCAGCGTGTTGACGTCTTTTCCGTAAAGGCGGCTGAACGGATAGTTCCTGTCGCGGATCTGGCGGTTGAGCGCATAGTTAACCTGCATCTCGCCGTCGATGCAAAGGTCGGGATAACGCTGTTGCAACACCTCCACCGCCTCATGCACCGCCCGAGGCGACTGCGCACGGTTTGAGCCGAAATTGCTATAGGAAATCATCGCCATCACAGGTTTCTGCGCGAAATATTCCACAGCATGGCGCGCCAGTCTTGCAATGTCGACAAGCGTGTCGCAATCCTCCGTCTCGTTGATCATCGTGTCGGCAAGGTAATACACACCCCGCTTGGTGTTCATTATATGCATCGTTGCAAAATGGCTGTAGTCCGGACGTATGCCAATCACGTCGCGGGCAATCGACGTCACCTCCGAGTTGTTGGAATATGTTCCCGCCACAAAGGCATCGGCATCGCCTGCCTCAACCATCATCATACCGAAATAATTGCGGTCAAACATCTTCTCCAAAGCCTCGCGGCGCGTATAGCCGTCGCGACCGCGCTTCTCAGCGAGCATCGTCGCATAGCGCGAACGGCGTTCCGACTCGCGGTCATGGCGGATATTTACAATCTCGATGCCGTCAAGGCTCACGCCGAGTCTGCCGGCACGCTTTTCTATCATCTCCTCGTTGCCGAGCAGCACAGGGACGCACACACCCTCCCGGCATGCCTCGACAGCGGCAAGAAGCATATTGTCGGTGTTGCCTTCGCCAAACACCACGCGGCGTGGATTTGCCTTCGCCAGCTCCGAGAAACGGCGCATGAGTTTGCTGTCGTAACCCATAAGGCGGTTGAGCTTTTCATTATACTGCTCCCAGTCGGTTATCTCCTTGCGCGCCACGCCAGAGGATATCGCCGCCCTTGCCACAGCAGGAGCGACGGTGGTGAGCAGACGAGGGTCGAGCGGCTTCGGAAGGATGTATTCGCGACCGAATCCGACACCCGCCATATCATAGGCGGCATTGACCACCGACGGCACAGGCAGTTTGGCAAGTCCGGCGATTGCACGCACGGCGGCAAGCTTCATCTCCTCATTGATGGCGCGGGCACCACAGTCGAGCGCGCCGCGGAAAATGTAAGGGAATCCCAGCACGTTGTTTATCTGGTTAGGATAGTCGCTGCGCCCAGTGGCAAAAATAATGTCGGGACGCGACGCCACCGCCTTCGAGTATTCAATTTCAGGGTCGGGATTCGCCAAGGCAAACACGATAGGCTTGTCCGCCATCGACTGAAGCATCTCCGGTGTCACCACGTCTTTCACCGACAGCCCGAGAAACACGTCGGCACCCACCATGGCCTCGGCAAGCGTCGAAATGTCGCGGTCGGTTACAAACTGCTGTTTCTGCGAGTTCAGATCAGTGCGTTTTCGGTTGATCACGCCGTGGCTGTCGCACATCACGATGTTCTCGCGACGCACGCCAAGCGAGATATAAAGATTCGTACACGACACCGCCGCCGCGCCGGCACCATTCACCACCAGCTTTATGTCATCAATCTTCTTCCCCTGCACCTCAAGGGCGTTCAGCAGTCCGGCACCAGAAATAATCGCCGTCCCGTGCTGGTCGTCGTGCATCACAGGAATGTCGCATTCCGCCTTCAATGTCTGCTCAATCTCGAAGCATTCCGGCGCCTTGATGTCCTCAAGGTTGATTCCTCCGAACGTCGGAGCAAGCGACTTCACTATTTCTATGAATTTTTTAGGATCCTTCTCGTCGACCTCTATGTCAAAACAGTCAAGCCCGGCAAAAATTTTAAACAGTAGCGCTTTTCCCTCCATCACCGGCTTTCCCGCCTGCGCACCGATATTGCCCAGACCGAGCACCGCCGTGCCGTTGGAAATCACTGCTACAAGGTTGCCCTTGTTTGTATATTCATAAGCATCCTGTGGATTTTTCTCTATCTCAAGACACGGATAAGCCACGCCCGGCGAGTAAGCCAGCGACAAATCGCGTTGCGACGAATAAGGCTTCGTCGGAATCGTCTCAATCTTGCCCGGACGGTCACCTTTGTGATAATCCAGAGCCATTTCTTTCGTTACATTAGACATAATCAGTTGTATTACAATCTTCTTTACTTATACATAACCCTATCATCGAAATCAAACTGCAACAATCATTCGTCTATAGGCTATAAATTCATTACAAATATACGCATTATTTTTGAATCTGATTACAAATTGTCAACACACAAGGATTATTTGCTCCATAAGAACATTTTTAAAAACTTTTTGACCTCCATAAGCGTTGATTTGACAGAGCAGTTTTGACGTCACGGCTGTAATTACTACTTTTGCATTCATAAAATCAACAAAAATAGCAATAATATGAAAAAATTTACAATTCTTATTGTAGCGGCAATCGTCAGCATCGCCGCGGCTGTACCGGCTTCAGCACAGTTGAAATTTGGTCTTAAAGTCGGCACGGCAGTCAACAGCCTCAAGTTCCAATCCGACAATTGGGAAGAAACATTCTCCACCGACAACCGCGCAGGATTCACCGGTGGTGCGATGCTTGAGTTTACCGCACCTATGCTCGGCGTGGGCTTCGACGCTTCGGTGATGTATATGCACCGTTCAAACACTCTCCCAAAAGAAGTCACCGACATCACAGAAAATAAGGTCAACACATCGCGCGACTATATCGACATTCCTCTCAACGTCAAGTGGAAAATCTCAATCCCTGTGGTTTCAAAATTCTTGAAACCATATATTGCAACTGGTCCAAGTTTTGCTTTCCGCGTAAGCAAAAACGAATTCAAAGAATTTGTGAACCAGCAGAAATGCGACATCTCTTGGAACTTCGGATTCGGTGTTGAATTGCTGTCGCACGTACAAGTGGGCGCAAGCTACGGCATGGGTCTCAACAACACTCTCGACAAGCTGAAAATCCGCGAAAGCGACAAAACGTCGGGCATCGAGGGTAAAAACCGCTATTGGACAATCACAGCGGCATACCTTTTCTAACCTCCGTAGATACAACCGTTTAATCGGCATTTCACGGCTTTTAACCTGTCAAGGCTGCCGTAAATGCCGATTTTTTTTGCCTATGCTGAATTATTTCTGTAGTTTTGTAGGCTGAAAACAAGACACGAAAATAACTTTATGAAAAAACTATCATTCATCATAGTTGCGCTGATGGCTCTTGCCGGCGCTCTACAATCCTCAGCACAAATGCGATGGGGAGCAACCGCGGGCATCGACATCACGAATATGAAATGGAGCCAGAAATCATTTCGCAACGAGCCATTCAAATCCACCAAGTCATTAGGCTACACCGCCGGAATCATCGGAGAATATGAAATTCCGGGCATCGGTTTCGGCATCGACCTCGGACTGCAATACGCGCAACGCGGCGCATCGTTCAACATGGGCGATTTCGAAATCTGGAACAGCGACGGATATGGAAACGAGCGTTCGTATCTGCACTATCTCGACATTCCTATCCACCTGCGTTTCAAGTATTCAAACCTCAACGGATTTGAGCGCAAACTCTGCCCGTTTGTGTTTGTCGGTCCGGAACTGAGCATTCTGCTCGCACACAACAAACTGGAAAAAAACGGAGAGGCGGCATTCGACTATAAGCCTGTGCAATTGGGACTTGCCGTGGGTGTCGGTGTTGAAATCCGCCGCAACTGGCAGCTCACAGGCAGCTATACGTGGGACATGACAGGAACGATGAACGCTACGAAACTCGACAATTTCGACTCACACAACCGTACTTGGAAAGTGGCTCTGACCTACTTCTTCTAAGATATCGGACATCGACAATGATATACGGTGGTTGTGTCAGACTATTCTAACGCAACCACTCGTTTTTTTCTAAACCAACCACTATGACCTACGCTGAAGTTATTCTCCCGCTGCCGCTCTACAGCACTTTCACATACAGCATCCCCGACAACCTGCAATCGGCTGTCGGTGTAGGATTCCGCGTGCTTGTGCCGTTCGGCAGGAAGAAATTCTACACTGGTATCGTGACCATGCTCCACAACCAGCGTCCAGGAAACTATGAGGTGAAGGATATTGTGGCGGTGCTCGACAACGACAGCATTCTGCGACATCCGCAAATGAAATTCTGGCAATGGATTTCCGACTACTATCTGTGTCCGGTAGGCGAGGTCTACAAGGCGGCCGTGCCGGCGGGCATGAAGGTGGAAAGCGAAACGCGCGTCAGCGCAAATCCCGACTTCATCGACACCGACGGTTCTATGACCGAGCGGGAAACCGTGGTCTACGATATGCTGCTCGCCAAAGAACGGCTCACTCCGGCGGAAATAGCCAAAGCCACAGGCTACAAAAGCGTGGAGACCGTCGTGGCGCGTCTGATTGACAAAGAAGCTGTTTTTGTAACCGAGAAGATTGTCGATAACTACCGCCCAAAAACGGAGGTGTGCGTTGCCCTGCGCGCCGAGAAAGGCGACAACAAGACGGTGGAGGATTTCTTCTCGAAAGTGAAGCAGGCGAAAAAGCAGGAGGCGGCGCTCCTTGCCTATCTCGACCTGTCGGGATGGATGAAGCGCAACGCCACACCGAAAGAAGTGACAAAAGACGCGCTCATAAAGCGTGCTGAAGTGTCGCTCCCAATCATCAACGCAATGGTGGCAAAGGGCATTTTCTCTCTATACAAGAAGGAAGTGAACCGCTTCCACCTCGACAACGGTTCCATCACGGCTCTCAACCCTCTAAGCGAGCCTCAACAGAAAGCCTACGATGAAATAATCGAAACTTTCAAAGAACAAAACATAACTCTGCTCCATGGCGTCACGTCGAGCGGAAAGACGGAAATCTACACTCACCTCATCGACAACGCGCTGAAGCGCGGTTTACAGGCTCTGTATCTTGTGCCTGAAATCGCGTTGACCACACAACTCACACAGCGCCTACACAAGAATTTCGGCGACAGACTGCTAATCTACCATTCCAAATTTTCCGACAACGAGCGTGTCGACATTTGGAAAAAACTGCTCCACAGCAATGAGCCGTGTGTGGTGATCGGCGTGCGCTCGTCGGTGTTTCTGCCGTTCGGCAAACTCGGCATTGTCATCGTCGACGAGGAGCATGAGACAAGCTACAAGCAACAAGACCCGGCGCCGCGCTACAACGCCCGTGACGCCGCTCTGATTCTGGCATCAATGCACGGCGCCAAGACGCTGCTCGGCTCCGCAACACCGTCGATACAGACCTACTACAAAGCAGAGTCGGGCAAATACGGACTCGTGAATCTCTCCACCCGCTTCGAAGGCGTGGAACTGCCTGCCGTGCGCGTCATCGACACAAAGCAGTCGCGCAAGCGCAAGGAAATGCGCGGAGCGTTTACCAAAGAACTTGTCAACGAATGCAACGACGCTATCGCGAGGGGCGAACAGGCAATCATTTTCCAGAACCGCCGTGGATTCGCACCGATGGTGAGATGCAAGGAATGCGCATGGATTCCGAAATGCGAGAACTGCGACGTGTCGCTGACCTATCATAAGTATATCAACCTGCTGTCGTGCCACTACTGCGGCTACACGATGCCGCTGCCAAACATTTGCCCGGTGTGCGGACAGCCGACAATAGAAGTGGTTGGCTACGGCACGGAGCGCATAGAGGACGACATTGAAAAATACTTCCCCGAAGCGAAAATCGCACGTATGGACCTCGACACAACGCGCAGCAAGACGGGATACGAAAAAATCATCGACAGCTTCTCAAACCGCCGCACCCAGATTCTTGTCGGCACCCAGATGGTGACAAAAGGCCTTGACTTCGAGGGGGTGAGCGTGGTGGGAATCATAAATGCCGACACGATGATAAATTTGCCTGATTTCCGCAGCCACGAACGGGCGTTCAACATGATGGAACAGGTGGCTGGACGCGCCGGGCGCAGACAGAAACAAGGCATTGTGTGCATCCAGACTTCCGCCCCCGAAAATCCAGTAATCAAATTTGTCGTCGACCACGACTACAAAGGCTTTTACCGCTCGGAGCTTGAGGAACGCCGACGCTTCAACTATCCGCCGTTCACGCGCATAATCAACATCTACATAAAGCACCGCGACGACAATTCGCTCACAGAAATGTCGGTGCGTTTCAGCAATATGCTCCGCCAGGTGTTCGGCAAACGTGTGCTCGGGCCTGAACCGCCTACAGTGGCGCGCGTGCAGCAACTCTACATCCGACAGATTGTGCTGAAAATGGAAACAACCGCCTCGATGTCGAAAGTGAAGCAGATTCTGCGCACAATCTATGAGCAGTCGCTCTCCGACCCTCGGATGAAAAGTGCCATCGTCTACTACGACGTCGACCCGTCATAACAAAAACAATGAGAGCCGCAGGCTGATGCCCACGGCTCTCATTGTTTTATCGAGTTTGCTTTTATTTCACAACCACCTTCTTTGTGTAGCGTGTCGATTCTCCTGCCACGCTGACCACGTAGACGCCTTTCTGCTGACCGTCGAGGTTGACTGCCACAGTGTCGCCGTCGGCCGAAGTCTCGGCAACCTTGCGTCCCGACAAATCGTAGACACTTGCAACGAGTGCAGGCTCGCCAGCCACAAACATCTCGTAGACGTTGCCGCCAAGATTGCGCATCAGCATATTCTTGTCGGAATTAACTTCACCGACACCGCTGTTCATACGAAGCACGCTCTTCAAGCCTTCGTAGACGTTGATTTTACCTGCTCCCCACTGCACTTGATTGCCGCCCTTGACAAACGAATCGCGTGTTGATGTCTCGTTGATCACTTCAATAACCTCATCGTAGGTCAACTTCGGGTTTGCCTCAAGCCAGAGGGCCAATGTTCCAGTGACATAAGGTGTCGACATCGATGTGCCGCTCATATCGCCCCAGAAATAGTATTTGCCGTTTTCCTCCACACGTGCCGACAAGAGGTTGTACTTGCTTATCGAAATTCCTTGATTCTGTGCTTCATATTTCACATAAGGCGTGCTGTAACTTGAAATGATAGTGTGGCCTGGAGCACATACGTGCGGCAATTTGCGGCCGTCGATGAGTGTTCCGTAGCTTGAAAACTCTGCAATGTCGCCCACTACACCACCATTGACCGACTGTGTCTGGCCGTCCATCGTTTTGAATCTCGTCTTTGTCGTATAGGCACCGACAGCGATAATATTTTTCGGACAAGCCATCATGTTTATCGTACCGTCGGCATCTACATCGTCGTCCCAGCCGTCGACGTCGGTCATAAACTGGGCTTCCCAGCCGTCGGCATAAGCGTATACCGCACGTCCGTTGTCAGCCTTGATAATATAACCGATGGCATAAGTCGACTTCTTTGGTTTTGCATTGGAGAAACTTACGTATACATTGTAGCGGTTGTTGTCGCTGCCAACCTCTCCGCTCACTGTAAACGAGCCGCTGAAATATGTCGATGCTCTATAGTCGGTCTCCGATTTCGAGCCGTCGAATACCGGCATCTCATAAACGACGTTGCCAGTAAGTGTGCTTACCACAACTGGTTGGAATGTGAACTTTGCCGAATTGTCGCCCCAGAATTCAACTGCTCCTGAAAGGGTGTTGCCATAGGTCGGGTCGGTGGTGTCAAACAAGCCTCTCATCTCTGTGTTTGTCGAAGAGAACTTATGATAGGCTGCGATAGGAAGGTCGCCCTCGTTGCCGGCGGCTATACAGATAAACGCTTCCTTGCCCAATTTGGCATAATACTGGTCGTTGACCGACGAGCCGTCGTGAGGACCGTCGTTGCTGCCGAGCGAAATGTTGATTACCAACGGTTTGCCATTGGCCTTGGCATAATCGATAAGCGTTTCTATGGAGAGAAGGATGTCGGTGTCGGTGCTTGATTTCAAGCCAACCATGGCGAAATCGGCTCCTGGTGCCACACCCTCAAAAGTGACGCTGCTGCTTGTGTAGCTGCCGCCGATGATGCCTGCCACGTGTGTTCCGTGAGTTTCAGTGCGGAGGTCTGACGTAAACGACGAAATCTTCGATGGTGTGTCGTAGGCTGTAAGTTTGCCGTTCAACGCTGTCCAAAGACATTTCACGCGCGACTCTGTTGTTCCCTTCTTGCGGAACGTGATGTGGTTGGGGTCAATGCCCTGGTCAATCAGCGACACAATCACGCCCTCTCCAGTATATGCACGGTCGAGATCGGTCCCTTTATGCACTTTGTCGGCGCCTGTCGACTTGTTGGCTTCGTCAAGTTTCGCACGCACAGGACGTGAGAACTGCATCTGGCGCAGCGCATCTGATGCAACAACGCTCTCAACGCTGTCCATCGGCAATTGCACAATTGCCAGGTCATCGCGCTGACGCAACACTTCAATTCCCTTTTTCTGCAACGCAGCCACAGCTTTGTCGCCGGAAAGACGCACCACAGCCGTAACCATCTTAGGCTCTGCCGCCTGTGTCTTCTGCATACCGGCTGTCTGTGCCTGATATTGGCGTAGCACTTCGAGGCTGCGCAGGTCAAGTTTGCCCTGGCCGAATACCGAAGAAGCGCCCATTGCCAAAATAGCGAGTAGATAGATTTTTTTCATTCTGTCGGTTATTTGTTTAACCGCAAAAATAAGAATTATTTTTTCAATGTCGCAAATTAATTATATTTTTTTCGCTGTTTTCTATACAAAAGCCCTGATTATGTGTTCCAAATGCTTCAGTGACATCCCGTGGCGAAAGAATCTTTTCACGTATGGCCACCGCCTGACGTCACGCAGTTTTTTAACCTTTTTCATTGCCTTGAAATCCAGTTTTTCATGGATGCGTTTCATATCCTGACGGCTGATGGGATGTTCGGGATCGTCGACCCATACCGGCAGACGGTCGTGCCACTTCCTGTAGGTTTTAAGCACTTCGCGAAACCATACTTCATTGAAATTGCCGGGCGAATAATGAAAAATGTCAACCACTCCGCACACATAGTTCTTGTAACGCTGGTTGACCGACAAGGAGAAGTCGACATCATAGCAATGGAAGCCTTTGAGCAACTGCTCGTCGAAAGGCGTTTCCTGCCAAACGCTCCTGCGCACAAACATGGCGAAGCCGTCGAGAGCCACCACCTGACGATAGGTGCTGTCTTCAAAACCTTGCCGGTAAAGGCGTCGCCGACCTTTCGTTAGCTGGGTGAAATTAAGCACACTCCATTTGCGGCTTTGTCCCCACCCTGCCGGAGAGTCGACCATAGCCACCGTGCCTGCAAATCCTATCACACCGCAATCCGGTTTGCTCAGCTGCGGCATTACCTTCGCCCACCATCCTTTCTCAAGAAACTCAACATCCTCATGAATGAAAAGCAGATAAGGATAACGCGCCTCCGACGCTGCCCTGTTGTATGCCGCGCAGATTGACAGGCGCATCACCTTGTTGTCAATCGCCAATATCTCATACTCCACGTTGTCGCCTATTGTCTCTGCCACATTTTTCTCAAAATTAAGCAGATATTTTCTATTTACAGAACAAACTATTATTGATAGCATTTATTTGTCGTTTTTTTATTTAATGTATTGTTTCCAAAAGCTTTTATATCTCGGCAATGACCAGGCATGGCAGCCAAACGGCAACTTGCCGATGGTGTGCATACAATAGTCGGGCTTGCTTTCCCACGCAAACGCCAACGCCTCGCGCCATCCCGGCTTTTTCAAGCCGCAACGATGTCCGGCAACGAGCGAGAAAAACACGTCCTCTGCCGCTCGACGCTCCTCGCCGAAGCGCAGCCGGCTTATCTCGTCGGCAAACTGCTCCGCCATTTCACGCATCTTCGACACACGCCTAAGGCTCAAGCCTCCGTTGCCCACAGAGAATGCCAAATGGGCATGCACCATATTCTCGCCTTCTCCGATGGGATGCAGCTTACGGTGGAGCGCCTGCATCCAGCCGCCAAACAGATAGTACGACAGTCCCCGCTTTATTATCCACGGAGCGCCGATATAGTCGTAGCCCTTGGCAACCCACTCATCGAGTTCGTTGCGAAACACGTAGGCGTCAAGTTGATAAATCAGAATATAATCGTAGGCGGAAAACAAATCATAGAATTCCGTGCTGAGCAGCATGCTGTTGTAGCCTTTCACGCCGTCAAACCATTCATTGCACAACGCCTTGACAACAACCGACTGCCACGACTGCAAATCTTCAGTAAGGTCAAGCCGTTCCGGATGAATCACAATTATGTCGTGACCGCCGAGCACATCGACACATTGCCGCATCGAAATTTTCTCATCGTCGGAGAGATGCCTGTAGGCTGGCACCACCACCGCCGTCCTATACTTTTTATCGTTTGTCATACTTATAAAGTAGCAGGTTGCCTTTAAATGACGTAAACTCATTGTCGGTGCGCGCCACTTCACGGCATCGATATGCCGACATCTCCTCCTCAAAACGCTCTTTGTTTGCCTCGCGCAGCATCACATAGCCTGTCTCGGGCATCGCCGACACTTCGCTGTAGGGCATCACCTTGTCGTCGAGATAGAACACGGCGGCATAAGCCGGCTCTTCCTTGCCCACACGGTAGAACCCGATTCTTCCGTCGGGCTGGTAAACTTTAACCTTCTGCGCGAAATAGTAGTCGGGCACACAGTTCTTCAAAGCCGGATTAAGCACTCCGTCAAGACTCATGTAGCAAGCCACCCAGACTCCTACGGCAAGCCATAGATATAGATTCAATGCCTTGCGACGCATCCAGATTGCCACCGCAACGAGCACCGGCATCAATGATGCAAGGACATAGGCCACGCCCATCGGCATCTTCTGCAACTCTCCCAACTGAAGGGCAAGCCGGCGGGACGAACGGCTGTCGCCCAAGAAACTCAAATCAACCGCGTGCAAAGCTATCAGCGCCACGCTGAACACCACTCCAACCACAACAATCGTCACGGCATAAGCCTTGAAGATGCGACGATGTTCCTGCAGCAGCCACACTATGAGATTGGCTATTGCAAGACTCAGGAACGGATACATCGGCAACAGGTACACACTGCGTTTGCTTTTCGGTATTTCGTAGAACACGAATATCAGAACCGATGCGACAACGGCAAACTGCATCACGCTGTCCATCGAACGGAAACGCGACCATACAGCCTTGAACTTAGGCATTCCCACCTCACGCCATCTGACAGCGAAGAGTGAGCCTACAATCAACAGCGACCACGGCAGCAAGCCGGAAAGAAGTATCGGGAAATAATAAAACGGCCCGTTTTCATGACTTTCATACGACATCTTGCCGAGGAAACGTCCGAAATTCTCCTCCATCATCAAGTCAAGGAAGCGGTCGCCACCAACATGGTAGGCCGCCACATACCAGCAGAGCGGCAACACCGACGACAGCAGAGCAACCTTAAGCAACGCCTTTAAAACAGGCTTCGTCTTCTCGCCGTCGACAATCATCATCACCGCCATCACCGCACACGGCAAGATGGCTCCAATCGGACCTTTGGTGAGTATGGCTCCGGAAATCATCAGCGAGGCAAGCCACGGCATTCCGCGGTAGCCACGCTCTTTCCATCGATACAGAAACAAGAATCCGCCAACCATAAATGCCGTCAGCACCATATCTACACGGCACGTCATCGCCGCGCGATGCACCTCAAACGACGTGATCAGCACCAACGTGGCAATCAGCACCTTGCCAACATGATAGCGCCTCGAGAAAAACACAAAAAAGCCATAGCACATAGCGATATAAGCCAATGCCGACGGCAGACGGGCCGTCATCTCCGACACATAACCCTGCGGCATTGAGAACAACGCCACAAGCCAATGCAGCATCGGCGGCTTGAATGCAAATTCCCCTTGAAAAAAGGGCAATATAAAATTACCCTGGTCGAGCATCGCCATTGCCACAAGAGCCTCGCGAGGTTCGCCTCGCGTATAGAAATGCCCCATGCCGATAAACGGGAGCGTCAGCATTGTGGCAAGCACAAGCACAACCCAACCTATCCGGCGCACGTCTTCTCTGTTTTCCTCTTTTTGTTTCATATCTTTTGCAAAGATAGTGCAAGGTGAGTGGAAAGAAAAGAGCTTGCTCAATTTTCTTTCCCGAACCGCAGCCTATATTATTAAAAGATAGTGCAAGGTGAGTGGAAAGAAAAGAGCTTGCTCAATTTTCTTTCCCGAACCGCAGCCTATCTTATTTAAAGATGCCATTATGATATTAGGAAATCAAAGGAATAACCTTGATTTAGCAAAATCAAGGCTGTTTCTTTGACATCAAGTACGAGAATGACAACGTGCCCAGGTCAATGTGGAAACAATTTAATAAAGAGACAGCTTGTTTCGAATGACTTACCGCAGTTTTTATTTTACAGCACACTATGCAAAAAAGAGGATGCGCCTATTTTGACACACCCTCTTTCCGGTTCCTTCAAGAGTTTTCTCAACCTTCTTTCGAAGCGCGCTTGCTCTTGCTTGCTTTCTTTTCATCTGAACTCTTTCCCGAGTCCTTGTTGTCGGTCACGTCGATTTCCTTGCGGTCGCTGTCGAAGAATTTATATTCAAGGAATGCCAGCGCCTGATTGGCAACGACTTTAAATTTCTTTCCGAACTCACTTCTCCAGCTGCGATATATTGACTTGAAGAAGCCCTGCTTTATGTAGGCATAGACATACGGATGCACATACAGCACAAAATCCTGAAGATTAAGCGTGTTGACCACGTAGTCAAGTTTCTCATGCAGGAGGTCGGTAAACAGTATTGAAGGCTGCACCAATCCTTTGCCGTAGCACGACGGGCAACTCTCAAGAGTCTCGATGTCGAGAGCGGCACGAACACGCTGCCGCGTGATTTGCATAAGTCCGAACTTACTCAGAGGCAAAATGTTGTGGCGGGCGCGGTCGTTTGCCATCACCTCGCGCATGTGGTCATAGAGTTTCTGCCGATGCTCGGCTGTACTCATATCGATAAAGTCGATTACGATGATTCCGCCCATGTCGCGCAGACGCAACTGCCGCGCAATCTCGTCGGCGGCGCGGAGATTGACATCAAGAGCGTTCTCCTCCTGATTCTCCACGTTGCGGTTGCGGTTGCCAGAGTTCACATCAATCACGTGAAGAGCTTCTGTGTGCTCAATGATGATGTATGCTCCCGACTTGAACGACACCGCTTTTCCAAACGACGACTTTATCTGCTTCGTGATGTTGTAGAAATCGAAAATCGGCTCGTCCTTGGCATACAACTTTACCGAGTCCTTGCGCTCAGGGGCAATGAGACTCACATAGTTGTAAATCTGCGAATAGGTTTCCGCATCGTTCACGAAGATGTTTTCAAACGACGGGCTGAACACGTCTCGGATAATGCCAACGGCACGGCTGTCTTCCTCGTGAAGGAGTGCCGGCGACTCTGACTTCTGCAATTTTTCAATCGTATCCTCCCAGCATTTCACCAGGGTGTTCATCTCGTTGTTGAGTTCTGCAACCCGCTTGTCTTCTGCCGATGTGCGCACAATGACGCCGAAATTTTTCGGACGTATGCTCTCAATCAGCTGGCGCAGGCGCATTTTTTCTTGTGTCGACTTGATTTTCTGCGAAATTGAGACCTTGTTGGAGAATGGTATCAGCACCATGAACCGTCCGGTAAACGTCAATTCCGTGGTGAGCCGCGGTCCTTTAGTTGAAATCGGCTCTTTCGACACCTGGAAAATGATGTGCTGACCAACGGTCAGCGTTTCTGCAATGCTGCCCTGCTTGTTTATGTCGGGCAGCAGTTTGAATTTAGAAAGCTGCGGAGCTTTGTTGGGCTCTGCAATAGCGCTTTGGACAAAAGTATTGAAACTCGAGAACTGAGAACCGAGGTCGAGATAATGAAGAAACGCCTCTTTCTCAGAGCCGATGTCGACAAAAGCGGCATTCAGCCCCGGCATCAACTTCTTTATCCGACCGTAATAGATGTCGCCGACGGCAAACTTGATGTTGCGCGACTCCTTCTGGAGCGACATCAAGCGCCCGTCTTCAAGCAGAGCCACGGATGTTTCCTGTGGCTGCACATCAACTACGAGTTCACTTCTCATTGTCTGAATTTAAAGTCAATACTTGGTTGTTTAGAATCGTTTTTAAAAGACACAAGAACAAACTGAAGATTCTCTTGAAAAGAAATCCCGCTTGTTCTTGCGATAAAAATCATGAAATTTAATTTTTAAACTAAATTTCAATTATTTCTTCTTATGACGATTCTTTCTCAGTCTTTTTTTACGCTTGTGAGTAGCCATCTTGTGGCCTTTTCTTTTCTTTCCGCTTGGCATAGTTGTATAAATTAAAGGATTAAACTAAATGTTATTATTTAACCTCTTCCATAAACACTTTTGCCGGTTTGAAAGCCGGGATTTTGTGCTCCGGAATGATGATTGTCGTATTCTTGGAAATGTTTCTTGCAGTTTTTTCAGAACGAACTTTTACGATGAAACTACCAAAACCACGGAGATAGACATTTTCGCCGTTTGCCAATGAATCCTTCACTACTTCCATGAATTTTTCAACAGTCTCAAGCACGGCAGCTTTCTCTACACCTGTAGATTTTGAAATTTCATTTACGATGTCTGCTTTAGTCATTTTATTATATCTTTTATTAGTTATTTGATTGATTTTCCAATTCATACGTCTGCACGCAACGCCTTTGAAAGCGCTCTTTTGCAAATGCGAATGCAAATATCGCACTTTTTTTTCAAATAACCGTACTCTTTCCGCTCTTTTTTCTCTAAAATTGTAGAAAATAAGGATTTAAGAAGCCCTAATCACTCTTCTAACTGTTTCAGACCCATTTCCGCCGCCACTTTGAGCATCAATTTGTAAGCGGCTTCGCGCTCGTTGGGGATGTCGCCATCGAGGATGGCATTCTTGAGGCGTTCCTTGATGTCGCCCACCTCTCGGCATGGCGAAAGCCCAAAAATGCGCATTATCTCGTCGCCGTCAATCGGCGGTTGGAAATTGCGTATGCGGTCTTTCTCCTCAATCTCCACCAACTTGCGGCGCACCTCTTGATAATTGCTGAGAAAACGCTTCACTTTCTCCGGATTCTTCGACGTGATGTCTGCCTCGCAGAGTATCATAAGGTCGTCGATGTCGTCGCCGGCGTCGAAGAGCAGACGGCGCACGGCGGAATCGGTCACTTCTTCCTCAACCAACGCTATCGGGCGCATATGCAGCTCCACAAGTTTCTGCACATATTTCATCTTCTCGTTCATCGGAAGCTTCATCCGTTTGAAGATGCCGGGTATCATTTTTTTGCCCACGAAGTTGTGGTTGTAGAATGTCCACCCGTGCTGCTGGTCATACTGCTTGGTGACTGGCTTGGCGATGTCGTGGAACAGCGCTGCCCAGCGAAGCCATTCCTTGTCCGACTTTTCAGCCACTGAGTCGAGCACCTGCATCGTGTGCAGGAAATTGTCTTTATGTCCGCGCCCGTCTTTGGTCTCGACGCCCTTCAAGGCGTGGAGCTCCGGGAATATAAGTTCGAGCAATCCGCATTTTTCCAAAAGCACGAACCCCATTGATGGACGTGGAGAGCAGATGATTTTCTCCAGCTCTACGGCGATGCGCTCGCGCGTGATGATGGCGATGCGCTCGCGGTTGCGAGTGATGGCGTCAAACGTTTCGGGAAGAATCTCGAAATCAAGCTGCGTGGCAAAGCGCACTGCGCGCATCATGCGCAGCGGATCGTCGGAAAATGTCACGTCGGGGTCGAGCGGTGTACGGATAATGCGGCGGCGCATGTCGTCAAGACCGCCGAACGGATCTACAAGCTCGCCGAAGTTGTCGGCATTGACGGCGATGGCAAGGGCGTTGACCGTGAAGTCACGACGTTTCTGGTCGTCGTCGAGCGTGCCGTCCTCCACTATCGGGTTGCGGCTCTCGCGATGGTACGACTCCTTGCGGGCGCCCACAAACTCCAGTTCAAGCCCGCGGTAGCGCAGCTGGGCAGTACCATAGTTGCGGTACACGGCAAGGCGTGTCTTCGGGCCGAGTTTTCCGGCAAGCGCCTCGGCAAGACCGATGCCGCTGCCCACGGTCACGAAGTCGATATCGTTCGACGGACGGTGCAGAAAAATATCGCGCACATATCCACCAACGATGTAGCACGGTTGCCCGACAGCATCGGCTGCCTCGCCAACCAAATGAAATATTTTCTGGTCTATTTTGTCTTTTAAGTTCATCTTCTATAACAGCTCTGCTATTTCCTCAGGGAATGGTGTCAAGCATTCCAAACCGTTGTCGGTGACCACATAGGTGTTCTCTATGCCTACAGCACCGACTCCTGGGATGACAAATTTAGGCTCCAAGGCTATCACATTGCCTTTCTCAAACACTTGCCGGCTTCTCGGAGCGAGCACCGGCCATTCGTTCACCTCGATGCCGACGCCATGACCTATGAAGCCTGCCTTCTGGGTATGTCCCATAAAGAAGTCTGACTCTCCTGCCTTTTCAACCATATCCATCGCCAGTTCGTAGGCTGCCTTGGCCTCGACTCCGGGCTTGATGAAGTCAATCAATGTGTGGTGGATGTCGATGGAAAGCTGATGGGCTTTCTTGGCATGGGTGTCAAGCGCGCCAACATAGAATGTGCGGGTCATATCGGTCATATAGCCTGTAAAGTTGCCGTTCATATCGACCATCACGGTGTTGCCCGGAAGGATGATGGAGCCATTGCTACCCACAGGAAGCGAGCCGTCCATACCCTCTCCGCCCATAGCGAAATCATACGGACTCGGAGCATCGGCATTGTCACCGACAAGAAGATTGCCCATAAACATCTCCATCGACGGTCCATTGATGCGGAAAATGCCGAGACATCCGTCAAGACGGAGCGTGCGCTCAATCTCTATCTGAAGTTCGATGTCGGTCATTCCTTCATGATAAAGTCCGGAGATGCGGCGATAGGAACCGCAATGATGTGCTCCCGACTCGCGCAGCAACGAGATTTCAAAATCTGACTTCACCGAACGCGCTTGCGCCAACAGTGGCGAGCAGTTGCCAACCGACTCCAGGCCGAATGCTTTCTGGCAGCGCAAAGCGTCGGTATACGAGATGCCATCGAGTTCAAGCGCCAATTTCCGAGGTGCTGGCAGACCGTTCTTGCCCAAATATTCAATAATCTGCTCCGGCTTGCGGATATGCACAATGCCGTCGCCTTTCTTGTCGACCGGTCGGCGCACAAACTGCAAAGCCTCTCCCTCTGCCGGAATATAGACATAGCCGCTGAACACTCCGCCAGTCAGGTAGTACAGGTTGGCGTTTGTGCCCACAAGGACAGCGTCGAAACCGTTGTTGCGCATCATCTCTCTTATGTTGTCAACACGCATCTTTGCTTCCGAAACAGATAATGTTCTATTCATAACTTGTTATTTTATTTTGTCAAACGTTTCAACTAATTCTTCAAACGAGCCGACAGTCATATCGGCATTGTCACAATGACCGAAACCATACGAGGCGAAGACAAACGGCATCCCGGCAATATGTGTCTGACGGCAGTCGCCTTCGGTGTCGCCCACATATACGAGCTGACGCAGACTGTATTTCTCTGCCAGCGCGGTCAGGTTTTCGTTTTTGTCGCGGTGCGTGGCTCCATAAGTCACCGCTTCTGTCACCAACGCACGAATGCCCAGAAAGTTCATCAGATTTTCCAATCCATTCTCACCACAGTTGCTGAGCAACAGGATTTTGTATTTCTTCGACAGGCGCTCCAGCCCTTCCGCGACACCCGGATAAGGCTTGCCGCCAAGCACTGGCATCAAACGGATTTCCTCCCGCTCTATGTCGGAAAGAAAAGCGTCGGCGTCGGGCATCGGCACGCCGCCGCAGAGGCGACGGAGTATCTCGTGCAGATTCAGCCCCATACAGGCTATGAGTTCCTGACGGGCCACGACGCGGTCCATGCCCACCTTGTGGAAACACCGGTTCCAGATTTCGCAATACGAATCGACTGCGTCCCAGAGTGTGCCGTCCATATCGAAGCACAATGCGTCGGTTGCCGCCCAGTCTATGTTTTTAATATCCAAATTATATATGTCTTTATTTCGATTTAATATATGTCAGCCCCACATCTGTGACGTTGGTCACCTTCGACACACGCATATTGTGCCACACAACGATTTTGTCATAGCGTCCCACAGGCACCCGCTCTTTTATAAGCATCTGCTTTTGAAAGAGCTTGCCAAGCCCGGAGCCTCCCCAATCGCCATATTCGTCACACAATTCAACGTTGACGGTGTCGTGCTCCACAATCCTGTCGCCTGCCACATAATCCACTATCAGCAACAGGTTGCGGTAAGGATAGTAATTGTCGTGGCGCACGCTGACTGCAATGTCGTAGGCGTCAACCCCTCTGATGCTGTCGGGCTGCAGAAACACCAAGGGGCTGGACTTGGTCCAACCCTCGGCGTCTATTGTCTTGAAATCGCTGTCGAAAGCCCCTCCCGGAGTACAGGTGGCGGCAAGCAGTGAGATTGCCACAAGGCACAACGCTGCCGCAAGCCTACTCTTCCTTGGGTTTCGGAGCGGATGTCTGCTGTTTGTTTCCATTCTCCTGTCCTCGTTGTCCGCCGCCGTTGCGGTTGTCGCGGCGTGGCGGTCGGTTGTCACGGCGTGGCGGTCGGTTGTCGCGGCGCGGCTGTTCGTTGCCCTGACGCCGGTTGCCTTTGCCTTCACCGCCTTGTCGTTGGCGGTTGCCTCCGTCGGCTTGGTTTCCGCCTCCGCGCTGACGGTTGTTGTCTTTATTTCCGCCGTCACCGTTGTTGCCGCTGCCTCTCTTGCGTTTTTTCTTTTTTGTTTTGTCAAAGCGTGTCACGCTGTCCTGACCAAGAATGTCGCCAAACTCGCCTCTAACTTTCTCATCTTCGCCTTTTCCGTCAAGATTGTCGGGTTTCACACCGTTTTTGTTGAGTGCGATTACCTCAAAAGCCCGTTTGGCTGAGATGGTGACCATATTTGCCGGCACATTTTTTTCCGTTGTGTAAGTCAGCATACGGCTGAAAATGTCGGCCTTGAAATAGAAGTATGTATTATCCTTGGTCTCAAGGCGTATCTCTTTTGAAGGCAGTTGCTTCACGCTCTCCACATAGGCGTCGACCTCGTAGTTCAGACAGCATTTAAGCTTGGCGCACTGTCCGGCCAGTTTCTGCGGATTGAGCGAGATGTCCTGATAGCGGGCGGCGCTTGTTGCCACCGACACGAAATTGGTCATCCAGCTGGAACAGCAGAGCGGACGTCCGCACGGCCCGATGCCGCCGATGCGTCCGGCTTCCTGACGCGCGCCGATTTGCTTCATCTCGATGCGCACATGGAATGCGTCGGCAAGCACCTTGATGAGCTGACGGAAGTCCACACGCTCGTCGGCTATATAGTAGAATATCGCTTTGTTGCCGTCGCCTTGATACTCCACATCGCCGATTTTCATGTTCAGGCGCAAATCCTTGGCTATCTGACGCGAGCGTATCATTGTGTCGTACTCGCGGGCTTTGGCTGCCTCAAACTTTTCCAAGTCGGAGGCTTTTGCCTTGCGAAACACCCGGCGTATCTCGGTATCGGGGCGCAAATTGGCTTTCTTTATCTGCAAAGCCACAAGCTTGCCCGTCAGCGACACTCTTCCGATGTCGTGCCCCGGGCTTGCCTCCACTGCCACCATGTCGCCAATCTCAAGCGGCAGGTTCATGCTGTTGCGGTAGTAGCCTTTGCGGGTGTTCTTGAACTGCACCTCGACCATGTCAAACACATTTTTCTCGCCAGGCACATCGGCGAGCCAGTTGTAGCAGTTAAGTTTGCCCCGCGGCTCCTTGCCCGACGGCTGGAATATGCGTTGTTGGTCCAGATCTTTATTCTTTACATCGTCCATTGTCGGCGTTCCTCCTATTTAGCGAAACTTACCGAGCGGGTTTCACGGATTACGGTGATTTTCACCTGTCCCGGATATGTGAGTTCGTCCTGAATGCGTTGTGCGAGCACGGCTGAGAGTTTCTCTGTCTCGGCGTCGTCAAGCTTGTCGGCTCCGACAATTACACGAAGCTCACGGCCTGCCTGGATTGCATAAGTCTTGATTACGCCCGGATAAGAGAGTGCCAGCTGCTCAAGGTCGTTGAGACGCTTGATGTAGGCTTCAACAACTTCTCGGCGGGCGCCTGGACGCGCACCTGAGATGGCGTCGCAGACCTGCACAATCGGTGCAAGGAGCGACTGCTGCTCCACTTCGTCGTGGTGAGCGCCGATGGCATTGCAGATGTCTGGTTTTTCCTTGTATTTCTCCGCAAGTTTCATACCGAGAATTGCGTGTGGCAATTCCGGCTCTTCGTCAGGCACTTTGCCTATATCGTGGAGCAGACCCGCACGACGGGCACGTTTCGGGTTCAGTCCGAGCTCCGATGCCATTACGGCACAGAGATTGGCTGTCTCGCGCGAGTGCTGCAAGAGGTTCTGACCGTAGCTTGAACGATATTTCATTTTTCCGACAAGACGGATGAGTTCCGGATGCAGACCGTGGATGCCGAGGTCGATGATTGTGCGCTTTCCTGTCTCGATGATTTCCTCTTCAATCTGTTTGCGCACCTTGGCTACAACTTCCTCGATGCGTGCCGGGTGGATACGTCCGTCGGCAACCAGTTGGTGAAGTGCCAGACGGGCAATTTCGCGGCGCACAGGATCAAAGCCTGAAAGCACGATTGCCTCCGGGGTGTCGTCTACGATGATCTCCACTCCGGTTGCTGCCTCGAGGGCGCGGATGTTGCGTCCCTCGCGGCCGATGATGCGGCCCTTGATTTCATCACTGTCGATGTGGAACACTGTCACCGAGTTTTCAATCGCCGTTTCTGTAGCGACACGCTGGATTGACTGCACCACGATGCGTTTTGCCTCCTTGTTGGCGGTCAGCTTGGCGTCGTCCATTATGTCGTTGATATACGATGCGGCAGCCGTTTTGGCTTCGTCTTTAAGCGACTCGACAAGTTTCTCCTTTGCCTCTTCTGCCGACAGTCCGGAGATGTGCTCAAGCGTTTCCTGAACGCTTTTCTGCATCTTTTCCACTTCCTGCTCGCGCATCTCAACGGCAGCCACCTGCTGGTCGAGCACGGCTTTCATGTTTTCATTCTCGTTGCGCTTGCGCTGAAGTTCCGACTGTTGCTGGTTGAGCTGCAGTTCGCGCTGCTTGGATTTGGCTTCCGCCGCTTGGATTTTCTGCATGCGCGAGTTGGCTTGTTTCTCAACGTCGGCCTTCATTTTCAACTCGGCTTCCTTAACTTCGAGCAGCTTGTTCTTCTTCAGAACGTCTGCCTCAAGTTTCGCCTCCTCAATTATGTTTTTAGCCCGTGTGTGAGCCATTCTTTTTGTCACAAATAGCACAACTCCGCCTCCAACAAGGAGCGACACTGCGGCTATTATTAAATTCAACACCATATTGTTTCTATCAGTTAATTAGTTAAGTTTATAAAAAAGCACCAACAACGCGTGCCGCAAGGCACGCACCATTGGTGCGGTATTCTCTCTACTTTCGGGTAGGTGTCGCTTCTATGCCTCTAACCTCTTTTTCAGCATCCATGTCCTACATTCACCTGAGTGTACGGCATGAAACGCCTGCTTTTTCTAATGTTTTTATATCACGCCGTTACCGGCTTTATATAGATTCTCAATCAATCTTTAAGCTGCTCGATGCATTTGTCGACATCCCGCACCAATCTGGCTATCATGGCACGGCTTCTGTCGAGAGCCTCCCTGTCGGGGGCAATCTGACGCGCCATCTGCAAAAAGTCTTTGTCCATTTCCAATTTCTCAATCAGTTGCCGCTGCTTTTCGTTTTCCTTTTTCAACGCTTCGTTTTCTTCTTGCGAAATCTGCAATTTGTCTTTCATTGCATTATAGCGTTCCAAAAGAATTTGCTGCTTGGCAAGCAACCGTTCAAAAATCTCCGACAAACTTTCAGCCATTCTGAACCAAATTTTTACAAAAGTAAGAATTATATTTCAATTTATAAACACTTTCCCAAAGAATATTTGCGGTCTCAGCCCAAAAATCATTCATCAATCACGATTTTGTTAAGCCGCTCCTCATATTTCTCGACGAAATCGCGAAGTGACGCCTCACGCGAACGTCCGGCGGTCAACTCGTCATAATAGAGTTTGGCATACTGAAACGCCACCATTGCCAGCACTTGCGACTTGGTGCGCGACGGGTCGGCGACTCGCCATCGGTTGAACAGCGATGTAACTTCCTTCTCCAGCATGCGCAGCTCCTCTTCGTCCGACCGGTTTATCACCGTCTTGACTTGTTCGCCTGCTATATTCAGCGTCACACGCAATTTTTCGTCGTCAAACATAAAATATTCCTTTCTTATCGTACCAAAATCAGCGCGGAGCGTGATGCCACAACCGTCTTTCCGCCTTTGCTCTTGCCGAGTCCGTCCTTGTCAATCTTGCCGTCGGCAGCCACTACCGTCCAGTTGCCTTTTGCCACATTGACGGTCACGTCACGGTCATTACCGTTGAACACCACTTTCACCTCCTGCCATTCGTCGCCGTTGGCGTGGTTTTTTATTGAATAACTTACCACACAGTCTTCTTTCACCTTGTCAAACACGATGTTGCGGGCAATGTCGGCTGCCGACGTCATGCGGAATGCCGGATGCGCCTTGCGCATGGCTATGAGATTGCGGTAATAGTCAAACTGTTCGCGGTTCTGCTTCTTCAGATTCCAGTCGATGGCATTGATGGAGTCGGGAGAGCAGTAGCTGTTGTGCTCGCCTTTCTTGTCGCGGAAGATTTCCTCGCCGGCAAACATAAACGGCGTGCCTTGCGACGTGAACACGATAGTCTGCGCCAGGCGGGCTACACGCATGCGTACTGAATCGTTGGCTTCGGCCATCGACTTGCGCAGCTTGTCGGTCAGACACAGGTCGTCGTGGCACGACACATAGTTCATTATCATTTCAGGCGACGTGGCATAGGCAAACTTCGAGTTGCTGCCTTTGCTGTAGTCCACCTGCGGGTGCGATGTCGATGCGACAACGCCTATTTTCACGGTTTCTTCCTGTCCGGCTTTTCCCGATACGAAGCCTCGGTCGTCCTCCCGGCTGTAATGTCCCTTGACAGCGTCACGGATGTCGTCGCTGAACACCGCCACGCCCTGCATCTTCGACACATTTTCCTTCAACGCACGACGCTCAACCGGTAGCGGGCTGTCACCTGCTGTCCATCCCTCGCCATAAATCACTGCATACGGATTGATGGCGCGCACCTCTGCCGACACGCGGTTCATCGTTTCTACATCGTGGATTGCCATCAAGTCGAAGCGGAATCCGTCGATATGATATTCCTTTGCCCAATACTTTACAGAGTTCATGATATAGTCGCTCATCTGACCGCGGTCGGATGCCGTCTCGTTGCCGCATCCCGAGGCGTCACTGTAGGAGCCGTCCGGACGATGGCGGTAATAATAGCCGGGAGCCGTAAGCGAGAAATTGGAATCATCGCCGAGCGCGGTGTGGTTGTAAACCACATCCATCACCACGCCGATGCCTGCCTTATGCAGCGCCTGCACCATTTCCTTCATCTCGCGGATGCGGCAATATGGATCGGCAGGATTTGTGGAATAAGAGCCTTCGGGTACGTTGTAGTTCAGCGGGTCGTAACCCCAATTGTATTGACGGTCGATAAGTTGCGTCTCGTCGACTGTGTTGTAGTCATACGACGGAAGGATGTGCACATGGGTCACTCCAAGCTCCTTCAAGTGGGCGATTCCTGTCAGCTCTCCGTTGCCCGACTCCGTGCATGGCTCAAGCATTGCCACAAACTTGCCTTTGTTGACGATGCCCGAATTGCGGTGGACGGAGAAATCACGATGGTGCATCTCGTAGACAATTGCGTCGGTCTGATGCGGTGTGACTACATAGGTGTCGCTTCCCCATCCTTCCGGGTTTGTCTGCGAAAAATCGACAATAGCGGCTCGATGTCCGTTGACGCCCACGGCTTTAGCCCACACTCCTGGCGTTTCCTTCAGCCATTCGCCGCCTATCTTTACTTGGAACGTATAAAATTTGCCATATAGCTTTTCCGACTTAGACGCGCGCCACACTCCTGTTGCCGCATCTTTTGCCATCTCGACTGTTTCATAGGCGTTTCCGTTATGCCCGTCGGCATACAGATGCAGCCTGACTGCCTCCGCGCCAGGCGACCAAAGGGCGAAATGCGTGCCTTTGGCATCGACAGTAAGTTCCAGGTCATTGCCTGAATAAACTGGATATGCATTGAGTTCCTCTTCTGGGATTTGCGGCAAAGTCTGCGCCGATGCAACCGGACCCATAAAAGCCGCTGCCGACATAACCGTCGTTACAGTCATAATCTTTCCGATTAAATGTGCCATAGTAACCAAATAAATGAATTATAAGTTTTTCAATGTTTGTATCAATTATCTGACAACCACTTTCTGGCTGCCATATTCGCTTTTCACTATGTAGAAGCCCTTCTGCAGCTCCACGCGCTCATTGCCGGGCTTCACGACAAGCACACGCACCACCTGTCCGGTTATTGAATAAATTGTGAAACGGCATGCCGACTCTGTGTTGTTTTCAATCACCAGCACTCCTTTTCCCGAAGTTGTGGAGGTCACGACATAATCCACTGCGGCACGTTGCTGTGCCACAACCGGCATCGACATCGCCAACACCGAAAAGCCTAAAAGCATCACAATTATCGACTTTCTAATCATATCCGTTCCTCCTCTCTCAAAAAAAACTCCCGACAAGCCGCAGCCTATCTTATACACAAAGATAAGAAATTGGCGCGAAACTGCAAAATTCCGCGCCAGATATCTAACATTGCAAGTCAATATTTATCAAAACATTGCGCTTCTATCTCACAGCCACCTTCACTGCCTTGCCGTCAACATTGACAACATACAGGCCTGTGGCGACAGGTATACGTCCGCCGATGCCGTCATAGACAAGCGCGCCCTGCAGCGTGCTGACGCTCACCCGTCCTGCTGCGCACTCCACAACTATAGCTCCGTCGACGGCATAGACATCTGCCTCCGTCTCCACGTCGGCAACGCCCGAGTATCCGTTGCTGTCGGATATCGTAAACGACACCTCGCCGGTAACAGCGTCACGGGTTATGTTTTTGATGGAGTATGTGCCAAACGACACTGATGTCTGTGTCTTTGACCCCGGAAACATCGGATAATAAGCCGCATACGACTTTTTCTGCACTGGATTGCAAACCAGCTCAATTCCCATCTGGTTGGCATACGCATTGACAATATTTCGTTCCCAGCGGTCTGCGTCGTAGTTTATTTTGGTAATCAGCATACCTTTGTCGCCCGGCGTGCCCGAAGTGCCGTAATAGCCGGCAAACGAGTCCCAGCCTGCCGAAGCACGGTTTTCAATAAGATAATAATTTGCAGGCGACGGCGAAACGCCATCCATATTATGCGTCGACCCGTCGGCGGTGACGAGCAATGCCTCGCCTTCGTCGATGGTTTTAAGCGTCATCTTGTCGCCATCGCGGCTTGGGAATATCTGCGTTGGCTCAAGCCATCCCATATACATACGCTCATAGGCTGAATATCCGTAAGGCGTACGTCCATAGTTGAGATACGATGCCGAAGCCATGACGTCGTAGTAGCCCGGATCAAGGGCAAGATTGTTGTCGTTGGTACTGTAATGGTCGCTGAAACCGAGCACGTGTCCGAACTCATGCACAAAAGTGCCGATACCTTCCAGATTCGTCCCGATCTTGTTTTTAAGACTTTCTCGGATTTCGTTGCTGCAGGCGTAGTCATACACCTTCACACCGCCCACATCGGGATCTCCGTCGTAGTTTTCACCATACACCACCCAGCGATGAGGCCATACAGTGTCGTCCGACCCGCCGTTGGCTTCTCCCGCACCGGCATAAAAAACATATACGTTGTCTATATATCCGTCGTTGTCATAGTCGTAGGTCGACAAATCAACGTCGGCAGACGCCATGCGGCACGCCTCTACTATCATCTCCGGCACATTGGTATCGTTGCCCGATGCATCGTTCTTGCCATAATAGCGGTATTTGTTCGGCAGCGTGTAGGGGCCGAACACATCAAACACCGGAGAATATTTTCCATACGATGAATTCCGGAAATAGTCAAGGGCGCTGCCGGTGGCATAATTTTTTGAGTAGCCTTCAGAGTTGAGCATCTCCGAATAATCCTTGTTGGTCTGCACCATCGGCATGTCGGGATAGTCCACAAGTATCACAAGCCCATGCTGACTGTTGATGTCGGATACCGACCGCTGTACGGCGTGCGGCTTAACGGCTCTGCGCTGAAGGGCTTGCGAGCGCAACGCCTGCAATCGGTTCTTAACACCTGTGGATTTCACAACGCGCTGCTTCGGGACGTTGTCGCCGACCTTATACGGCGTTGCGACAATGCCGTCGGCTGTGACTTCGGCATAGTAGAAATAGCCGTCGTCGCCCTGCTTGACGATGGAGCCGTCAAGCAATGTGGCATAATGGAAGTTTTCATCGCCGTGCAGCATAATCTCTATGCTCGTGCCGTCGGGCAACGTGCGCAGCATAGGGCTGTCGGATGCCGGGACGGCTGACATTGCAGCCGCCACGGCTGCAAATATACCTGAAACAATAAATTTGCGTGTCATAAGGAAATACAATAGTTTATCAACGCAAAAGTAATGATTTTATTTCAATCCCAGGCAAATCCACGCGCACTAAAAAAAACGCGGACACCAAAAAGGTGTCCGCGCCATATATTCCACTAAGACTGTTGTCTATTAGAGGTTGCTGTTGAGTTTGTTCCACTCAGCTACTGGAGGAACGATGCCGAGCTCAACGATTTCGTCGCGCATCTTGCAAAGGTGCTCGTACGACTTGTTGAGAGCTGCCATTTCTTCTTCTGTTCCTGCTGGTTCAGTGAAGTGAACGCCAGTCTTGTCAATAGTAGTAGGCATAGCCATCATTACGTTCTTGAAGCCAAGCTTGTCGTTGTTTACGTAGCAGCCGGCTGGCAAAGTAAACTTCTCACCGCCCATAGCAGCCTCGATCATCTTGACAGCGTTGTAGGCTGGGCTCTGGAATGAGCTGCGGCCACGAAGCTTGATGATGTTTGAACCGCCTTGCACTGTGTGGTGCTTGATCTCTTCCCAACGCTCTGCTGAAAGGCCCATTTCCGACAATGGCTTGCCGTCAACCTTAACCTGAGAAGCGAATACTGCCATTTGCTCACCGTGACCACCGTAAGTGTGTGCGCCGGTTACCTTATCCTGCTGAACACCGAACTCAAGTGCCAAAGCCTGCTGCAAACGAGTTGAGTCGAGAGCTGCGAGCGATGTCAACTGCTCTGGTTTCAAGCCAGAGTGGATAAGAGCTGTGAGGGCTGTTACGTCTGCCGGGTTGAAGATAACTACGACATGCTTAACATCCGGGCAATATTTTTTGATGTTGTCGCCAAACTCAGCGGCAATCTTGCAGTTGCCCTTGAGAAGGTCTTCACGTGTCATGCCTTCCTTACGAGGAGCACCACCAGAAGAAATGATATACTTAGCACCAGAGAAAGCCTCTTCTGGATTTACTGTGTAAGTTACGTTAGCTCCAGGGAATGCGCACTGCTGGATTTCATCAAACACTCCGTGTACACCTGGCTCATAGATATCGTAAAGACAAATGTTTGGAGTCAGACCAAGCATCAATACACTCTGAACCATGTTTGAACCAATCATACCGCCTGCACCGACGATTGTCAATTTTTCATCTGTAAGAAACTTCATAGTTTTTAATTTTTAAAAGTCTGAAAAATAGTATTTTATAAATATAGTTTTATTTCTGTCTTCCTCATTGCCGCCACATGCGCCAACCTGAATTTGCAGATGCCTGCTTTTCTACTTGCAAAGTTAACGAAGTTTGCGTAATGGTGGTTCAAAACAATGTGTAGATATTGTTAATTTATTAAAAATATATCGTCACAGCACGGGACTCATCAACCGCACCACTGATTCTTTGAACTTTTGAACGAACGGCCGTCGTCGCCAAGTCGATGACGTGATGCGGGTCGACTGCGCAAGGTCGGCGAAAAAGGCGGTTTTCATTTTCTCGTTTATCGTCTTGCTGTAGATAAATGCGTTGCACTCAAAATTATATTCCATGCTGCGGAAGTCGAAGTTGGTGGAGCCGGTGGTGAAAAATTCGTCGTCGATGACTATGGTCTTGGAATGGAGCATTCCCGGCTCGTAGAAGTACACTTTTATCCCTGCTCTAAGGCAGTCGCTGATGTAGGAGCCCGACGCGAGCTTGAGCATCATGGAGTCGGGCTGGCGAGGAATCAGCACCCGCACGTCAATCTTCGACAGGGCTGCCGTCTGAAGGGCTCTGAGCAAGCTCTCGGTGGGCAGGAAATATGGAGTTTCAAGATATATGCATTTTTTGGCGTTGGCGATTGCTTTGTTGAACATCAGCGAGATGTTGTGCCACTGCCCCACAGGGCCGCTCGACAATATCTGCACGCCCACACTGCCGTTGTTGCGGCTCTGGAACTCGGAGAAGTTCTCGCCGTCGTCAAATTGGGGCAATTCCATAAACGCCCAGTCGGAATGGAACGAATGCAGCAGTCCGAGCACCGACGGTCCGGTGATGCGCAGATGCGTGTCGCGCCACATTCCATTTTTGTCGCCGACGACATAGCGGTCGGCAACGTTCATTCCGCCTATATATCCTATACGGTTGTCGATTACGGTTATTTTGCGGTGGTTGCGCCAGTTCACACGTGTGGCGAATTCCGGAAAGGTCACCTTGAAGAACGGATGGATGTCGATTCCGGCATCTGCCATCCGCATGAAAAATTTCTTCTTTACGCCGAAACAGCCTACATGGTCATAAATAATCCTTACCTTCACACCGTTACGGCTGCGGTCAATGAGAATGTCGCTTATCTCGGTGCCTAGTTTGTCGTCGTTGAAAATGTAGAACTGCACGTCGATGGCACACTGCGCAGCCATCAAATCGCGCTTGAACGCCTCAAACAGTTCGGCGCCGCTGACAAAGCATTCCACATCGTTGTCAGGAAAATAAATCGCACCCGACAGCTTATGCCCCAAGCGGATTTGCTGACGGCTTTCCGCCGTGAGTGGCAGTTTGCCTATATCGGCTTGCTTGATGGGACGGGAATGGGCAAAACGCTTTTTCAAGCGTTTGGATATCAACGCTTTATTTTTTATACTACGCCCAAAAAACAGATACAGCACCAAGCCTGCTACCGGCAGAAAGAACAGCACCGTAATCCACGCAAGTGAGCGCACAGGGTTGCGGTTCTCCTTCAGTATAATGTAGATGATGGAGATTATCGTGGCTGAATAAATCGCTATACACAGCCAATAAAACCAGTCTGTGAGCATTATTTCCGGCATAGACGCGTTTTATTGTTCAACAGTCAGGCTCCGGCTTTCCTCCGTAACCCGCTATATATCTGCGCTAAGTTACCCATTGTTTCCCAATAAAAGAAATTTTTCACCATCAAAAAAGAAAAAAAGAAATTTTACATTGCGGTTTTATTTAATATTTGTACTTTTGACTCTGTTTTTAATTCTATCACTAACCGACTATGAGAAAGAAATTATTCACAGCAGCTGTGGCTTTCGTGCTTTCGGCTCTGACATCCAACGCCTTCGCCTTTCCGACGTGGCTGGAATTGAGAAACGAGATTATAAATTACTACAAGACTATCGACACCAGCAAACAGTGGTGCATCGACAGCGACGGAGACCTCGAGATTACCTACACTTCATCTTCCGGCTCCGAACGCAAGGCATACATTATGATGATTGAAAGCGAACAGGCGATTCCCGACATGCCGCCGGCCGTATGCTACTTTGAGTCGACAACGCCGGCAAAAGCCAATGCCAAGAAGATGACTAAGTGTGCCGATGCCATAAACTGGGCGTTGCCGGGGGTCGGACAGGTCTATTATAAAAACGATGCCATTTGCGTCGCTTCTTCGATTTATGCCTACAGCGCTCCTTTTGTGGCTATGCAGATCACACAATTGGGAACTTTTTCATCTATGGCGATTGACCTTGCGGAGAAATGCACCGACTATGTCACAGATTCTTTTTTCCAAAACTTTGTAGCTCCCGGCTTCAAAGATTTCGGAAACCGGGTGGTGAAACAATTGAACGACATGGGGTTCCTGTCGGCAAAGAAAGTGAGCAACGATGTGGTGGAATACACTCTCGGCGACACAAACATCAGAATATCGCCACAGGGATATTCTCTCGGCAGCAACCAGTTCATTATGGTCGGCACGTCGTTCTCGGCATGCGACTTTGGCGTGAAGCCTGAGAAAGCGAAAAAAATTGTCGCCGAGCAGTTCCTCAGCCTGTCGTGCCAAACAAGCCGCATTGTAGTGTCGGAGGATGATGGCACGGTGATGGTTATCTCCATGATGCCTGCCGAAGACCAATCTCTTGAAGAAGACTTGAAGCGCGGACTTGCTGCTTATTCTGTCGATGTGGCTGTCACGGCTTTGACAGTGAAAAACGCATTCAAAGGCAAATAGCGGAGCATCAGCCAATCTCTGTCCAACATAGGAAGGAAACGGCACACGCATACCCAAAAAAAACTCCTGCCACTGATGCGGCAGGAGTTTTTCTATTTATAAAACTTATTAAGCCTCGAATTCAATAAGCGGAGCATCGGTGCCCACAACGTCGTCTACCGTGACAAACACACGCTTGACAACGGCGTCCTTCTCTGCCGCAAGCTCGTTCTCCATCTTCATTGCCTCGTAAACCAAAAGCAAGTCACCCTTCTTCACCTTGTCGCCGGCTTTCACCTTGACTTCAACTACCTTGCCGCCCATCGGAGCGCGCTCCACCGGTCCGGTGATAGGTGCATCGTCGGCCACTGCTGCAGCCTCTGCCTTTTCTTCAACAGCCGGAGCCGATGCCTTGTGGTCTGCCTCACGACGTTTCTTCAAGAAGCCGTTGGCAACTGTAGGAAGCAATTGCAGAAGCAAGTATTCCTGCTCGTTCTCTGCAAGCTTGCATCCGCCGAGTTCCTTGAGAACCGGGTTCTCTGGCGCCTTATAGCTTGCCACGTCATACGGACGCTCCACTGCGCTGCCTGTGATTTGCTCTCGGAATTCAGGAGTGATGGCAACCGGAGTCTTTCCATATTCACCCTTGATGAGCGAAATGAATTGATTTGACTTCGTTGTATAGTCGGCATTACCTTTCTTGCGGTCGATGGCGAGGCTCACTGCCTGGCTGCCCACAATCTGGCTTGTCGGTGTTACCAACGGAACCAAACCTGCGTCGCGACGAACCTTAGGAATCAGTTTCATCGCATCGTCGAGCACGTCGGATGCGTTGAGCGCCTTCAGCTGCGCAACCATATTTGAGTACATTCCGCCCGGAACCTCGGCATTCTTGACAAGCAAGTTTGGTTTCGGGAAGTTGAAATAGTCTTCAATAGCGTGGCATGCGTCGAGGAGGGCATCCTCGTCGTTGGCCTTGGCTGCCTCGACTGCCTTGTCAAACAATGCCTCGATATTGGCTGGAAGAGTATCCTTCAACGGATCGAAATCGTGTGGGAAATCGCCCTTGTGGAGGTCGAAGTCGGCAAGCGCCGTGCGAACGCCCTTCAACTGCTCACGGATGCGGCCTACGGCTTCCATGTTCACCTCAAGCTCGATGCCAAGACGTTTTGCAAACAAGTAGACCAACTCAATTGCAGGTGCTGCCGAGCCGCCGCCGAAATACCAGATGTTGGTATCCACGATGTCGACGCCATGAAGCATTGCCATAACTACTGATGCCAAGCCGTAGCCCGGTGTACAGTGTGTGTGGAAGTCAACAGGAACATTAACGGCTGCCTTGATCTTTGAAATCAGCGACGCAGCGCGCAACGGGTTGACCAATCCTGCCATATCCTTCAGCGTGATGATCTTCGCGCCGTAGGCTTCCATTCCCTTTGCTTTCTCAACGAAATATTCATCTGTAAAGATTTTCTCCGGTTCCTCAACCTTCTTAGAGCCGAAGAGCTTTGCAAAGAAGCCTTTCTTTTCTGCCGGAGCCTCTGTTTTAGGATCTACTGTATAGCAGACTGCACCATCGGCGATGCCGCCCATCTCGTTGATAAGTTTTATTGATTCTTTTACGTTGTCAAGGTCATTGAGCGCATCGAAGATACGCATGATGTTCAAACCATTCTTTATGGCTTCCTTATAAAAACCTTCAAGCACGCTTGTCGGGTAAGGCACATAACCGAACAGGTTGCGGCCACGGGAGAGCGCTGTCAGTTTCGACACTCCGCCCATTGCGTCGCTGATTGTTTTCAAACGCACCCATGGGTCTTCGCCAAGGTAGCGCATCACGGAGTCGGGCACTGCACCGCCCCATACCTCCATGGCATAGAAACCGGCGTCCTTGTAAAGCGGCAGCAATTTGTCAATGCTTTCCTGCTTCATTCTGGTGGCAAACAATGATTGTTGTCCATCGCGAAGGGTCAAATCCCTTACTTTTAAACTACGACTCATAACTAATAATTTTTTAAGTGGTATAATGATGTTAAGTCTATACTGTTTTTCATTACAGAAATATTTCTGTATAGATAATGCAAATCTAATTAAAAATTTTAAATCTACAAAAAATTTCTACTCAAAAGCGTTGTCGATTGCCTCAACTGGCATCTCGGCTGCCGGCGCGTCGCCGTAACTTTCCTTATAACACGGCGAGAAGCCTGCCGGAGGCTCCGGAAATTGCAACGTCTGCGAGTAAGGCAACGACTTGTCGGCATACACTTTTTTCATATACAGTCCGTAGATAGGCAATGCCATTGCGGCTCCCTGACCTTGCGCCATTCTGTTGAAATGGATATAGCGCTCGTCGCCGCCTACCCACACTCCCGAAACGAGGTTGGGCGTGAAGCCCATAAACCATCCGTCGGCGTTGTAGTTGGTCGTACCGGTCTTGCCGCCCATCACGGCTGTGATGTTGTAAGGGGCTCGGCGCAGGCGGCTACCCGTACCTGAATTGATTACGTTCTGCAGGATGTTGACCATCTTGAAATAGGCTTCCTGGCTCATCACTTCGGTATACTGCGGCGTAAACTCCGAGATAACGTTGCCGTTGTTGTCGGTGATTTTAGTAACGTATATCGGATCCACACGAAGTCCTTTGTTTGAGAATGCCGTATAGGCGGTCACCATTTCGCGCACCGACACGTCGCACGGTCCGAGACAGAGCGACACCACGGGGTCAAGATGGTTGGTGATGCCGAACGTGTGCATCGTGCGCGCCAACGTCGACGGCGAGAGCTCGCTCATCAGACGGGCTGAAATCCAGTTGTTTGAGTTGGTAAGTGCCCAATACAGGTCGACCATCTCGCCTATTCGGGCATGGCCGGTGTTTCGCGGTGCCCAGACTTCGCCCGTAGGCAGCGTGATCGACGGCTGCGCGTTGAGAAACATGTCGCACGGTGTGAAGCCTTCCTCGAAGGCGTAAGTATAGAGGAACGGTTTTACCGTTGATCCTATCTGACGGCGTCCAACGCCTGCCATGTCATATTGGAAGAAATGGAAATTCGGCCCGCCGACGTAGGCTTTAACCTGTCCTGTCAACGGATCCATCGACATAAATCCTGCCCGCAGAAACATTTTCTGGTAGACTACGGAGTCGCGAGGCGACATCGTTTTCTGCACCTGTCCGCCATCGTAGGAGAACACGGTCATATCAACCGGCTTGTCAAACTCTTCCATAATCTCAGCATCGCTCATTCCCGCGTTTTTAAGCACACGGTAGCGTTCGCTCTGACGGATGGCGCGGTCGATGAGTTTGCGCGGCGTCAGCTGTCCGAGCTCGGCGCTGTTGGTGGTATACGGCCCACGGCTGCCTTTCTCTCTGTCAAACTGAGGCTGCAGCGTGTTCTTGAGGTGGTCTATAACCGCCTCTTCGGCATATTTCTGCATCCGCGAATCAATCGAGGTGTAGATGCGAAGTCCGTCTGTATAGATATTGTATTTGGTGCCGTCGGGCTTCGGATTTTTCTCTACCCAACCATACAGAGGATTGGTTGCCCACTGGATGGAGTCGTCGACAAAGCGTTGCTGGTCCCAGTCGGGATAGTCGCCACGGCGCGGCTCTTTGGCCTGCATCATCAGGCGCACTGCCTCGCGGAAATATGGCGCGATGCCGTCTTTATGGTCCACCTTGGTGAACTTGACCTCCAGCGGAAGGGTGCACAACGAGTCGCACTCGGCTTCGGTTATCAAATCCGCCTTGAGCATCTGCTGCAGCACCACATTGCGGCGTCCCACGGCGGCGTCCTTGCGGTCGGCGCGTACCGGATTGTAGAGCGACGGATTCTTTGCCATGCCCACAAGCATTGCCGCCTGCTCTATCTTCAGGCTGTCGGGGGTGGTATTGAAATAAACGTGTGCCGCCGTTTTTATGCCGACGGCGTTATTGAGGAAGTCAAACTGGTTGAGATACATCTTGATGATTTCCTCTTTCGTATAGTAGCGTTCAAGCTTCACGGCGATGGCCCACTCCACGGGTTTCTGAATGAATCGGTCCATCAGCCCGTCCGACTCGGGCGAATAGAGTTGCTTCGCAAGCTGCTGCGTTATCGTACTGCCGCCGCCGGCGTTCTTCTGGCGCAGCAGGATTGTCTTGAACAACACTCGCGACAGCGCCATGATGTCAATGCCGGAATGCTGCATGAAGCGCTCGTCCTCTGTGGCTATCAACGCATTGATTACATTTGGGGAAATCTCGGAATAGTCGGCATACACTCGGTTGTTACGACTCTGATAGAAACGTCCCATCTCAACGCCATCGGATGTGAAAAGGCGCGACGCAAAGCGGTCTTCTGGATTGAGAAGTCCCTCTACCGGTGGCATATAGCCTATATATCCGTGATAAATCATAACGCCTATAAGCATCACAAGCGCTACTCCACAAAAGTTTATTGTCCACAATGCCCGAATCATTTTCTTTGTTCGGGCTGCGCGTTTTATGTCTTGGTCTATCGGTCTTGTCTGCATTTTATGTATTTTATTTCGGAGCAATCCAAACACAAAAGTAATAAATTATATTTATAATGCATCGTCTATGATTGTTTTCTCAAATCTTTTCCGTAAGTTTGCACCTATGGAATCAACAGAGAAACTTGCATTGGAAGAAAAAATCGTCAAAATGCTGAAGACGGTTTACGACCCGGAGATACCCGTAAACGTTTACGATTTGGGGCTTATTTACAAAATCGACCTCGACGACAATGCCTGTCTACGACTCGACATGACGCTGACTGCGCCAAACTGCCCGGCCGCCGATTTCATTCTGGAGGACATCAGAATGAAACTCGAGAGCATCGAGGGCATAAAATCTGTCGACGTGAATCTTGTGTTCGAGCCTGAATGGCACCAAGACATGATGACTGAAGAGGCGAAACTCGAACTTGGTTTTCTATGATGGAAAAACGCCGGCTGACATATTTCCTCTCCGATTTCCATCTTGGAGCGCGCTATTTCGACTCTCCGCTCGACAACGAGCGGCGCGTGGTGGCGTTTCTCGACTCTATAAAAGACTCGGCTAAAGAAATATACCTCCTCGGCGACATCCTCGACTATTGGTATGAATACCGCTATGTGGTGCCGCGAGGATTCACGCGGTTTTTCGGAAAAATCGCGGAGCTTTCCGACCTCGGCGTGAAAATATATTGGTTTATTGGCAACCACGACATCTGGATTTTCGACTATCTGCCATCCGAACTCGGCATCACGGTGGTCGACGGTCCGATGGTTAAGGACATTTCCGGAAAGCGTTTCTTCCTCGACCATGGCGACGCTGTCGGGAAGCGCAAACTATCGTTCCGCATCCTGCGATCGGTGTTCCGCAACAAAGTGTGTCAGAAGCTCTACGCTGCGATACATCCTCGCTGGACTATCCCGTTTGCCCTTGGTTGGTCACGAGGAAGCCGTGCGAAGGACTCTTTCCCGCAATATCTCGGTGAGGGGAAAGAGTGTCTTGAAGAATTTGCCAAGCACTATGACGATGGCAGGCATATCGACTTCTTCGTTTTCGGACACCGCCACATCATGCTCGACAAGCGACTCGACAACGGCAGCCAATTGGTGATTCTCGGCGACTGGATTCATTTCTGCTCGTATGCGGTGTTTGACGGCGAGAATCTTGCGCTCAAAACATTCAATAATGAGCAAATTACCAGAAAATGCACCGGCAACAAGCGGTTTTAAGAAATTTTCACACTCCAGAGCTATTTACCCCAACAGCCCAATTAACAAGATTTTACATACACTCTCCAGCTTCTGCTCAAAATTTCTATGTTGCAAAACATATAAAATTGCTTGCAGAGTCGGAAATAAAGGGTGACATTTGCTGTCACAAACCTAAAACAATCTTTTTTACCTTAAAAAATTATACCTATTGGAAACCTTATAAGGAAGGAACTTTGAGAGAAAGTTCCTTTTTTGTTTTTTAATCGTACCGTTTCTTGTCAAGTCCGAACAGCAGACGCAAATGGGTGAATGCATTCATCTGCAGGCGATAGAGCGCCGGACACCATTTAATCGGAGCATAACCGAAACGAAAATGCTCCCACAACGGCAATGCGGTGGTGTCTACACTACTGTACATCTGTCTGAGCAGCAACTTTGCCTTGCGGCGGTCGGAGGGTGGAAACTGTCGGCGACGCGCATAGTAGAGCATATAGGCTCCCTGCACGTTGTGCCAGCGATACTTGTCGAGTTCCCGAAGGTCGCAGGCGGCTACCCTGCCGTCTACCTCAAGTTCTCTACGCAGATTCTCGAGTGCCACAAGCAGATTGAACCGCTGCATGCCGAAAACATGCGTGCACGACGCGGCATGCTGACGATAGTAATAACGAGCTGTGCTGAATGCCACTTTGCGGCTGTCGAGGTAATGGAATCGCGTGGTGTTGTCATCGCTGTGGGAACGGCAGCTGTCATCATAGCGGTGCTTGTCATAAACCTGTCGACGCGCGGCATAGACTCCATGAATCTGCCATGCTATCGACAGTCGGAATGCCTCGTAGCCCGTGACTGTATGGCTGACGGCGTTGTGGTATGGTCTGACATCGTCGGGCGAATAATACAGCTGCAGGTCAAACAGCACGCAGTCAATGTCACGGTTGCCTTCAAACGCAACCACTATCTTCTCAAGTGCGTCGGGAGCAATCCAGTCGTCGCTGTCAAGCATTGTGACAATCTCGCCGTCGGCATAGAGCAGTCCGGCATTGCGGGCTTTCGCCTGACCTTGGTTCGCTGCATTGCGCACCACGGTTATGCGGCTGTCGGTCGCGGCATAGCGGTTTATTATGTCAAGCGAGCCGTCGGTCGAGCAGTCGTCGATACATATAAGTTGCCAATCGCGATGCGTCTGCGCCAACACCGACTCTATGCACTGCGGCAGATAGGAGGCTGTGTTATAAACTGCTGTCAGAATCGATACCTTCATCGTGTTTTCGCTTGAATTTGTTGATAATTGCCGTCATCAGTCCCGACTCGCGCTCAAGCACCCTGTAGGAGATGGCGGCCGACATGCCAAACAATGCCACGCCGAGCACCCACTGCAGCGCGCCTGTGCAAAACACCGACACGAAATAGGATGCGATAAGGGGCAGAATCTGCACGGAAAACATCTTCACGGATTTTTTCGCTATTCTATATCTGTAATAATGCCGGCACGCCACAAAATCAATCACACAGTTGAACACCGCCGCCACAAGAAGTCCGGCGCCGGCGCCGGCGATGCCCCACAGGCTGTAGCCTGCCACGACGGCTCCCACAGCCGCTATGTCGTAGACGCCCTCAGTCAGCAGATAAATCCATGGCCGGCCTTTGGCAAGCGACATATATTCCATCGGAAGCATCACGGCTCGGAGCAGCATAGCCACCACTCCGAATCGTATCATCCCAAGTGCCGGCAAAAACATCGATGAGTATAGAACGTGAATGACAAACGGAAGCAATAGCATAAACGCCACAAGCAGCGGTGCAAGCAACAGCACGGAAACCTCTATCTGTCGGTTGACCGTTGCGTTGCACGCTTCCTCATCGTGGTTGACTGCCGACAGGCGGGGAAAGTACTCGGTCTCCATCGACATAAAGACTATCGACGCATAAGTCACCGTGACAACATAACCGGCATTGTACAAACCGACATCGGCAAGGGTGCCTGAATTGGCGATAAACGCGCGCACGGCAAACTCCACGCCACTGCCCATGGCTCCGGCTATAACAAATGCCACGCCAAGACGCACCATTCCGCCTCCTGCCGAAATGGCTTGACGGAAAGAGCGGGGAAGCCTGTAGGGATACACTCGCAGCGAGAACCACAGTACCGTGACGCTGGCGGCAACAGCGGCGACCACAAGCGCGGGCAGGATGCCTTCGTTGCCAAGCAGCCAGAACAGAGGTAGTGTGACAACCAGACTCAGCATCGCGTTGACAACCGACTGTGTCGCCACTTCGCGCATTCGCTGCAATCCTTTCAATATCGAGAGTTCGCCTGCCGTAACCGCTGTCAGAGCAACAACCGGCACCAGCCAGAGAAATTCGGCAAAGCGCATTTCCGTGCTGAAATAAAACAAGCGGAAAAATGGCACAAGCACACAACACACCACTGCGCCGAGTGCGGCTGTAAGCAGACTCCACAACCTGACGGTAGCCACCATCCGGCATCTGTCCTGCTCTTCCTGACACTCCGACAGATAGCGCACCGAACTCACCGGAATGCCGAGATTTGTCGTGTCGCCTATCAATTTCACAGCCGTGTTATAAAGGGAAATCAAACCCAAACCTATCGGACCGAGCAGCACTGCCACAACCTTGTTGCGCACGAGGGCGGCAAGAATATTCAATCCCTGCACTCCCCCGAAATAGCCGGTGTATTTCACTATCTGACGATATTGTCTGTTCGCGTTTTCCTTCAAAACGAGTGTCCGTTTTTATTGACTATCTTACAAAATTACAACTTTATTCCCTTCCCCAACGAATAAATCCGCATGTTTCACAACATCCACGCCAAAATCACCTGCCAACACGCCTCGTCATCTCATCACGACAGACATAAAAAAAAATTCCGCACTTGCAATCAATCGCAAATGCGGAATTTTGTATACCTACCGGGTGATTAGTCAAAGATGTGTTTCAACCGGCTGAAAATTCTGAATTTATCGCTTTCCGACGGCTTGAAATTGTCGGAATCGCGCATCTTCTCGATTTCTTTCTTTTCCTCCGCCGACAGATGTTCCGGAGTGTAGATCATCACGTTGATAAGCTCGTCGCCACAACCGCCGCCATGCATCGAAGGAATTCCCTTGCCACGCATACGCAGCACTTTGCCCGACTGTGTGCCTGGCTCAATCGTGACACGTGCACGGCCGTCGACCGTAGGCACCTCTACTTTTCCGCCGAGCACTGCCGTCGGGAAGTCGAGCATCAAGTTGTAAGTAATGTCGTTCTCATCGCGCACAAGCTCCGGATGCTTTTCCTCGCTGACCTGGATAAGAAGGTCGCCTGTCACTCCGCCACGACGCGCGGCATTGCCTTTTCCGCTCATGCTCAGCGTCATGCCGTCTGCCACGCCTGCCGGGATGTTGACCGTAACGATTTCCTCCTTGCGCTCCACGCCTTCGCCATGACAATGCGGGCACTGCTCTGAAATCACCTTGCCCTCGCCATGACAGTCCGGACACGGCGACTGTGTCTGCATCGTGCCGAGAATAGTGCGCTGCATGCGTGTGACAACTCCCGTGCCGTGACACGTGGCGCACGTATGGAATGCTGTGCCGTCCTTCGCACCTGTGCCGTGGCAATGGTCGCAAGCAACATAACGGTTGATTTTAAACTTCTTCGTAACGCCGTGTACAACGTCTTTAAGCGTCACTTTCACATTGATTCGCAAATCGCTGCCGCGGTTCACGCTGCGGCCTCTGCCGCCTCCGCCGAAGCCTCCGAAGCCACTGAAACCGCCGCCTCCGAATATGTCGCCGAACTGTGAGAAAATGTCGTCCATCGACATTCCGCCTCCACTGAAGCCTCCGCCTCCGCCGAAGCCTTGCGGACCCATGCTCGGACCGTACTGGTCGTAACGGGCGCGCTTGTCAGGATTGCTCAGCACGTCGTATGCCTCAGCCGCCTCCTTGAATTTCTCCTCGGCTTCTTTGTCGCCGGGATTGCGGTCGGGGTGATATTGTATGGCTTTTTTTCTGTAAGCTTTCTTTATTTCGTCGGCTGTCGCCTTTTTATCGACGCCCAGCACTTCGTAAAAATCTCTTTTCTCGCTCATTTTTCAACGCCTCCTTATTGTCCGACAACCACCTTGCTGTGGCGTATCACCTTGTCGTTCATCACATAACCTTTCTGTACGGTGTCGATAACCTTGCCTTTCTTCGACTCGTCGTCGGTAGGGAATGTGGTGACCGCTTCGTGATATTCTGTATCGAAATCGGCGTCCTGCGACTCAATTGCCTTTACTCCTTTTTGCTCAAGATATTTGACAAATTTGTTGTAAATCAAGTTGACGCCTTCCTTTATGCTTTCCACGTCGTTGCTCTCAGATGTCGCCTGAATTGCACGCTCAAAATCGTCGAGCACTGGCAGCAAATCCTTCATTGCGCCTTCTGCGGCATTTTTGATGAGTTCCGACTTTTCCTTCAATGTGCGTTTGCGGAAGTTGTCAAACTCCGCAAGCAGAAACATATATTCTTTTTTCGACTTTTCGAGTTCGGCCTTCGTGTCGTCAAGTTCTTTCTGCAGTTTTTCCTCCGCTGTTGGCTCTTCCGCCTCTACAGTGGTTTCTGCCGATGCCTGTTCCTGAGGTGTCGCCTCCACAGTCTCTTCCTGCTTTTCTTTCAAGTCTTTTTCTGATTTCTCTGACATGATATATATCGTTTTTTTATTATTCTTTATGTTTATCACATCAGCCTTATCAAAAAGTCTGCCAAACTTTCAGCACTCTCTGAAATCACAGTTTCATCTTGTACAGCAGCGGCTGGGCGCATTTCGCGGCAAATATGTCTGACAAATTGTCATCTTCAAACAGTCCGAAAATGGCAGAACCCGACCCCGACATCGAGGCATAGACCGCTCCGGCATCATAAAGTGACTGCTTGATTGCCGAAAGCTCAGGATGCTTGGGAAAGATGCTCTCTTCAAAATCGTTGACAAGCAATCCTTTCCATTGCCCGACGGGCTTTGCCACAAGCTTTTCAACATCGGTTTCCGGAACACGCGGTGTCACCCCTGCATAAGCCGCCGCCGTAGGCACCGACACATCGGGCTTGACAACAATCATTGTGTAGCCCCTCAAATCCACATCCACCGGTTCGAGCAGATCGCCGATGCCGCGGGCTGCCATCGGCCGGTTGTAGGCAAAAAACGGGCAGTCGGCGCCGAGACGCTTCACGCGGACAGCGATTTCCTCTTCACTGAGCCCCAACGCAAACATCGAGTTGAGGATTTTGGCTACCGACGTGGCGTCCGACGAGCCGCCACCGAGTCCTGCCCCGTCTGGAATATGCTTATACAGATGTATCGCCACCGGAGGCAGTTTAAACTCTTCCTCCATCAAGCGGTAGGCCTTCATCACAAGATTTTTTTCCGGAGGACAGTCCACCGGATTGCCATAGGTGAACAACGCGGTTTCTTTTGCCTCGACCACCTCGACGGCGTCGGTCAACGGTATCGGATAAAACACCGTCGACAGGCCGTGGTATCCGTCTTCACGCTTACGCTCCACATACAAGCCCAGATTTATTTTTGCATTAGGAAATGTTATCATCGCTATTTCTTATTTTTTGTCCAAAAATCAACATATCGCTGCGCCACTTTTTTATAGTCGTGGTGGCGCTCTATATAAAGACGGCTGTCGGCGCTGAGTTTGGCTATCTCGTCTGAATGCAGCGCCATTTGCTCCAACTTGTTGTAGACGTCGGCTTCGTCTGGAAGCACATTCACGATGGGACGCAGTTCTTTCTCGCCGAGAATATCGTAGTTCTCGGGTTCTCCGCCGCCCACAAGCACCAATCCTTTTGCCATTGCCAGCAGTCCGTTCATCGCTGGAGTGTAGGAATATAACTGGTCGAGAAGTGCATGGCTTGAGTCCATCATGTGCTGATACACCGGGAATGGCACCGATTCCGCCTTCACTATCTCGCAACGGTCAGGATGGCGGTCGGCTACACGCTCCAAAGCGCGCAGCATCACGTCGGTGCCTTTATACACGCCCCGCGATTTCTGTACGCCGATAAAGAAGCGCACCTTGTCGGTCACCGGAGGCGCCGTACGCACCGTGGTGTCGGTGTTGATTGGAAACGGGATAAACTCTGTCTTGTCGGGGAATGCCGGATGATAGCAGGCGTAATATTCATACAATCCTGCAGCTATGCCGTCGCAGTCGGCTGCAATCTCCTGATTCAAGCGGCCTTTGTCTGTACCAATCCAGTCGCGCACCTCTGTCATCGCAATGTCGTCTGTGCGCAGACGGTCGCCGAAATTGAAATCCGAGTATCTGAACGTCTGTGTAGAGCGGCAGGTGTTGACCCAATAATAATCCATCCCGTATGCACCCATAAACATCCGCTTGTTGTGTTTCCGTAGATATTCGTAGATGGGGCGTATGCGCTCCGACTTCATTTCGAGAAACATCGGATTGATTATCTGCACCACGTCGTAGTCGCGCATCTGCCGCAATGCCTTCCACACTTGCGCCATATACACCAACGAGTCCCAGCGTCCGTAGGAACGGCGCACCAACGACACGTCGCGGCGGTAGTCTTTCCAATAGTCTCCGTTCGACACCACACACACCTCGTGCCCGAGAGCGCGCAGTCCCTCGGCAAGCGTCCAGTGCACATTGCTGTATTCTCCCAGTAGCAGTATTCTCATTTTCGTTTAAGCAATTGTCGTAACACGTTGATTTTCCACTCGCGGTCGGTCAGGTGGCGGAAGAGGCTGTAGCGCCACGTGTATCTCGCTTTGGGCAACGGCCAGCAGTGTCGGTCTGCCAGTTGCCGCAGCACGTCTGCAACCGCTTCCTTGCCGGGAAGCAGCCGCATGGCTTGATAAACCACGCTCAAGGCAAACTGCTCTTTCCTGCGGTGGAAGGCATAGCGACTCAATTCTTCTTCCGCAGCGCGCTCTTGCTCTTCAAGTCTGTCTATGACGACAAGCATGTCGCTGAAGCGTTTTTTTATTCTATCTGCATTGCCGCTGTTCACGATTGACTCCTGACGCTGGTAGTAGGCATAAACCATCAAATTGGTGGATATCAGGCTGCCGCTTCTGGCAAACAGGCGGGGCGTGAAGTCTTCGTCCTCATGGTATATGCCTGGGAGAAAACGCTCCCCGCCGAGAATTTCCCGTCGGAACATATAGCTCCACACTCCGGCAAACAGGCTGCGGCGCGACATATAGTCAATGCCGCTGTCGAAACGCTCCGTCTTGAGGCGGCGTTGCCTTACGTCTGTCACTCCTTCGCCATACACTTTTTTATGTCTGCGGAACACCACGACATCGGGATGCTCCTCTTCAAGCAATTTCTCCACTTGCCTCAACCCGTCGGCAAACAGATAGTCGTCGGCGTCAAGAAATTGGACATACTCCTTCTCTGCCATCTCTATTCCTTTGTTGCGCGCAGCGCTGAGCCCGCCATTCTCCTGCCACACGTAGCGCAGACGGCTGCTCTTGCCGTCAAGCCACTGCGAAGCCTCGCTGTCGGGGGTGCCGTCGTCAACCACGATTATCTCATAGTCGCAAGCCAGCCGGGCATTCAATATGCTGTCTACGGCACGGTCGAGAAGCTTACGTCCGAGCCGGTAATATGGCAATATGAAACTTATACTTGTCATCGCTTCACAAACATTCTAAAAAATATTTTCTCTCCCAGAGCGAGCCTAAGCAGGCATTTGATTCGCTGGCGCATGGGCTGACGGTGGAAGGCATATTTCAACCTGACCTTATAGTCGGGCAGCATTCTGCCCCCGCCCACCTGAGACAGACTGATCTGACGGTTGAGTATCTCCATATAATGGTCATACAGCGATGCGTCGGCTATGCCGCTGTCTCTACGCGCAAACTCAAACAAGCGCACATTTGCCTCCACAAGGTCCTGCTGGTTGCGCACCGACGGATTTTGCGTTATCGCTCCGGCGTTGTATGCGCAGTAATAATACATTCCGCTGGCGATAGCCACAATTTTCTCTGCGCGGCGCAACACGTATGGTATCGTGAACAAATCCTCGAAATACCGTCCTTCCGGAAATCTCGCATCGCCCCACAGACGGCGCGTGAAGATTTTGTTCCATGCATAACTATGCACATAGCCGCGTCTTTCGTACCATTCGTCAAACGTTTCTTCCACCTCGCCGAGGGATGGTTTGTACTCTTCTGCATTCTCGCTGCCGTAACGCTTCATCACCGGAAACTCCACACAGTCGGCTTGTCTCGAAACCATTGCCTGAAGGCAGGCTCTATATGTGCCGGGAGAAAGGAAGTCGTCAGAGTCAACAAATGTTATGCAGTCGCCTGTAGCCACATCAAGTCCGCTGTTGCGGGCGGCGCTGAGACCGCCGTTTTGCCCGCGGTGCACCACCCGTATCCGCGCATCGCTACAGGCAAGCGTGTCGCACAAGCGTCCGCTGCCGTCGGGCGAGCAGTCGTCGACAAGGATTATCTCCATATCGTCGATTTCCTGCGACACGACACTGTCGACGCATTTGCGCAGAAATGCCTCCACACGATAAACTGGTATGACCACACTTAGTTTCATCTCTTTTTTGTATATACACAAATGTAAGCAATTTTTCTCAACATCAGCATCTCGGAAGAGCAATTTCAAACAAGTTTGTTTTGCTCTTCTCGTGATTTGCACTATCTTTGAATAAAAAATACGGCTATGAAAAGTTTTCACGACCTTTTATTCAACCGTCGCAGCATCCGCAAATACACTGACGAGGAAATCGCTGCCGACGATGTAAAAACAATATTGCAGGCGGCTTTGGTGTCGCCCTCGTCAAAGGGCAAGATGCCTTGGCAATTTGTGGCTGTCGACGACAAAGCCACACTTGAACAACTCAGCAAATGCAAGGAGTTTGGCGCGCGCCCGATTGCCGGATGTGCGCTCGCCGTTGTGGTGACTGCAAATCCTTACGAAAGCGACGCGTGGATTGAGGATGCGTCGATTGCGGCGTTTGCAATACAGATGCAGGCGCAGGACCTTGGCTTGGGCAGTTGCTGGATCCAGGTGCGCGAACGCTTCGACAAAGACGGAAAGGAGGCGGAGAACAATGTGCGCGAGCTGCTAAACATCCCGCCCGACATGCGGGTGCTTTGCATAATAAGCATCGGCCATAAGAACGAGGAGCGGAAGCCTCTCGAGGAAGAAAAATGCCAATGGGAGAAGGTTCACATCGGACAATGGAGAAACGAATAGCGGTCATCGGTTCTGGCAACGTGGCGACCCACTTGGCGACGGCTGTCGAAGGTGTGGTGCAGATTTGCAGTCCCAACTTGGCAAATGCCACGGCTCTCGCCGAAAAAGTCGGCTGCGACGCTACCAACTCGCCAAGCGGCCTTGCCGATGCCGACATCTACATCGTTGCTGTGAAAGACGACGCCATTGCCACTGTCCTTGAATCTGTGCCGACGCGATGCCGCAAGGCTTTGTGGATGCACACTTCCGGCAGTGTCGGGAAATCGGTGTTCGACGGCTTGGGCTACGACCGATACGGGGTGTTCTATCCGTTGCAGACTTTTTCTAAATCGGTGGATTTAGATATGAGCCGTGTGCCGTTCTTCATTGAAGGATCTGACAAGCGGACCACAGACGAAATCAGGCAGCTGGCGCTGTCGGTGTCGACGACGGTCTACATTGCCGACAGTCATCTGCGCCAACAGATGCACGTCGCGGCGGTGTTTGCCTGCAATTTCTCGAATTATATGTATACGCTTGCCGACGACGTGCTGCAACGCAACAATCTGCCGTTCTCTGTGATGAAGCCGCTGCTCGAGGAAACACTGCGCAAGGCTTGCTCAAATGGTCCCGAATGGTCGCAGACGGGTCCGGCGGTGCGTGGCGACAGAGAAATCATTGCCAGCCATGAGGCTATGCTCGACGGCGAACGGCTTGACATTTATGGAACTATTTCAAATGCTATTCTTAAACGATACAACAAATGAGCGGAATCAACTATGATCTTAAGCGCATTCGCGCATTTGCTTTCGATGTCGACGGGGTGCTGTCGGCGTCGTCAATTCCTCTGCACCCGTCGGGAGAGCCGATGCGTGTAATCAACATCAAGGACGGATATGCCATGCAGCTTGCCGTAAAACTCGGATATGATGTGGCTATAATCACCGGCGGACGCACGGAGGCCGTGCGCAAACGTTTTGAGGGGCTTGGTGTGAAAGATCTTTACCTCGGCGCGGCGGTGAAAATAAGCGTCTACGACGAGTGGCTCGCAAAGCGGGGGCTGAAAGACGAGGAAGTGGCGTTTATGGGCGACGACATCCCCGACATGGAGGTGATGCGCCGCGTTGGTCTGGCTGCCGCGCCTGCCGATGCCTGCGCCGATATTATCGATGTGGCTGACTATGTGTCGCCTTGCGCTGGCGGAATGGGGTGTGCGCGCGACTTGATTGAGCAGGTGCTGCGGGCTCGTGGCGACTGGATGAAGGACCGGCATGCTTTTGGATGGTAAAAAAAACGAAATATTATGCTTGACAATCTCAAAAAATACACAATTTTTCTTGCCAGCGGATCGCCAAGACGCAGGCAGTTGCTTGCCGACCTCGGCATTGACTTTGAAGTGCGTTGTCTGAACGATATCGACGAGTCGTATCCCGACGACATGCCTGCCGACGATGTGGCTGAATACATTTCTCAGAAAAAAGCCGCTGCCTACAAGAAACAAATCACTGGCAACGAGCTGTATATCACCGCCGACACGGTGGTGGTGTGCGACGGCAGGGTGCTCGGAAAGCCTGCCGACCGCAACGAAGCGGTGGCGATGCTGCGACGGCTGTCGGGCAACGTGCACCATGTGGTTACCGGCGTGACTGTGGTCACGGAATGCCGGTCGGTTTCTTTCTCGGTGGCTACGGAGGTGAGTTTCGCCCGTCTGACCGACGAGGAAATCAATTTCTACGTGGACAATTTCAAGCCGCTCGACAAAGCTGGAGCATACGGCATACAGGAATGGATCGGTTTTGTAGGGGTGGAGAGCATTTCGGGAAGTTATTTCAACGTGATGGGACTGCCTGTGCAGCGTCTGTACCAGGAACTCAAACGATTGTAAGCGTGGCGGTGTAGCGGCTTTCCGACGTGATCGGAGCGAGAAGCAACGTGCCGCCCGACAAACGGCGGTCGCTGAAACGAGGCGGTTGCAGCGTTGACTTAAACTGCTCCAATGCGGCTTTGTCTTTGTGGTAAAGCACACGCATCACCCCTTCGCATCCTGAATGCACCACGTTGTCGCCAAGCGCGGAGGAAACCACTCCCATCGTGGTGCGGAGATTGACTTCCACACATGGATTCACCGCAAGCGCGCCTCCGCTCTTGCGATAGACCATCATATCCACTCCAACATAGCCTGAATACGATTCTGGCAGCAATTCCTCCAAGCATTCCGTCACTGCCGTCTGCACTATGTCGAGTGTCAACGCGTCGACAAACATGAGCAAACGGCGGCGCAATTCTGCCGTCGATGCCACCACGGCATGGTCATACGACATCTGCTGGTTGTTGAAAAACACCGAATAGCCTTTAAACGCCGCTTGTCCGCCTTCAACATAAAATTCCATCGCAAAATCCTGCAATTTGTCGAGATACGGCTCGCAAACCACAAACCCCTGGCGGCGGACTATCCCCGACACCCAATTCTCATAAGTCGGAAAAAAGGTATTGTCGACCCTTGCCACCCCCCTTCCGCTGCTCGACCACGGCATTTTAAGCACTGCGGCATCAAATTCCTCTACAGCAGCGGCGGCTTCTGCCAACGAATGGCACACTTTTGGCATAGCAGGAATGTCAACACCTTTGGCATCAAGTTGTTGCAACACGTCCACTGTGGTCTGCCGGCTCGACAGCCTGCGCAGCTGCGAGAGCATCGCGCCGTCGGCTTTGCATTCAACTCCGGCACGCAGAAATTCATTGCGCACAGAGCGGCTCCAACCCCACGGCATGGCTTGCGACGGTTCTCCGTCATAGATTCCTATGCCGTCGAGTCCATCGATGACGCTTTTGCAGAAATCCAGAAACTCCGCGCCGTCGGCAGGCGCGATTATCCTGCTTCCGGGAGAAGCTATCCACATGGGCAGCAACGCCAGGTCGGCACGCAACCGTCTTATCGGCGCAGGCGCTGTGTAGCGGTCCACGTCGGCGGCAAGTGCCAAATCATTTTCCGGATTGAAAAGATATGTCAGCGGCATCACTCCACAACTACGGATATCAATTCCGCAGGCTCTCCGCCGACAGGCGTGACGACAGCTTTGTCCAAGGCATACGGGAGCAGCACGGTGTCGCACGTGGCAAGCCGCTCACGGCTGCCGTTGCTGCCTGCAATCTCCACCTCTCCCGATATGCAGATAAGGATGCGGAAACTGCCGGTGCTTTTCACGTCGACCGTCATCGGTGTCTCCACACGCATAAGTTCCGACACAAACTTGTCGCAACGCTTAATCAGCGCCGTGCCTTGACGGTCAAGTTCAAGATGCCCTTTATAGTCGTCATATTCATCGAAATCGATTGCCTCAAGGGCAAGGTCGGTGTGCAGTTCGCGCTTCTTGCCGTTTTTGTCGATACGGTCAAAGTCATAGATGCGGTATGTTATGTCGCTCGACTGCTGTATCTCAACGATAAAGTTGCCCGCGCCGATACTGTGCACGCGGCCTGCCGGCAGATAGAAGATGTCGCCGTGACGGGGACTGAAGCGGTTAAGCTGCGCCACCACATCGCTATGCTCTATATGGCTGCGGAACGTGTTTTCGTCTGTCTTATGCGAGAATCCTGAATAGAGTATTGCATTGTCTTCCGCACTGACAATATACCATAACTCCGTCTTGCCCATTCCCTGATGACGGCGCTTGGCAAAGTCATCGTCGGGATGCACCTGTATCGACAGGTCTTTGGCGGCATCGATGAATTTCACCATTATTGGAAACATGTCGCCATATTTGTTGTATGTGTTCAAGCCAACCACCTGCGCGCCGAATTCGCCGAGCAGCGACTTGATGTCGCGTCCGGCATATTCTCCATTGGAAACAACCGACTCCTGTCCGGGTACACCTGTCAGTTCCCAACTCTCTCCGATACAGTCGGGCGCATCGGCAAGTTTTTTCAGTTTGCGGATTTTGCCTCCTCCCCAAATCACTGTCTTCAGGTTCGGTTCAAACTTAAGCGGGTATGCATTCAACTTTTCTTCCATTGCTCTCAATCCATTCTGTTACGATAATCCTCATAGCCAAACTCACGCAGCGTCTCTACTGTCCCGTCGCTGCGAAGCAACACCATCGATGGATGGTCGATTCCGTTGAACATATTCGTCTTTACCGTCGTATAGTGGTTCATATCTTCAAATGTAAGCACATCGCCAGGAGCCAACGGTTTGTCGAAGCTCCAGTCGCCTATAAAATCTCCGCTAAGACACGAATTTCCGCCTATGCGGTAGGTCGGCTTGCCATGCACCGGTTCTGCCAAAGCCTCGGTTATAGCCGGTTTGTAAGGCATTTCAAGGCAGTCGGGCATGTGGCATGCAAACGAGGCGTCGATAATTGCCGTTTTCACTCCTTGGTTCTCCACCACGTCAAGCACCGTGGCAATCAGCTCTCCCGTGCGCCATGTAAACGCGCTGCCGGGCTCGAGTATCACTTCAAGATTTGGATATTTCGCGCGGAAACGGCGCAGCAGGTCTATCAGATGGTCGGTGTCGTAGCCTTCGCGGGTCATCAGATGTCCGCCGCCCATATTGACCCACTTCAACCGTGGCAGAAACTCGCCGAATCGCTCCTCGAAGGCGGCAAGCACCTTCTCCAAATCGAACGACGTCGACTCGCAGAGGCAGTGGAAATGCAGCCCCTCCAATCCTTCCGGAAGCACGTCGCCAAGCACGTCGCGAGTCACGCCGAAACGCGACCCAGGCTTGCACGGATTGTAGATGTCGGTCTCGATAACCGAGCATTCCGGATTTACACGCAGTCCGCACGACACTCGTTTATCCGCGGCATTCGACGAATTGTAGCCGTCAACAAAACCGCGGTATTTCTCATATTGCGCGACAGAATTGAACACAATATGGCTGCAGCCCTCCACAAACTCGCCTATCGTGGTGTCTGTGTAGACTGGGCAGTAGGCATGCACATCATTGCCGAGAAATTCAAGCGACAGGCGCATCTCGTTGAGCGAGCTGGCTGTCGACGCCTGGCAGTAATCGCGTATGATTCCAAACGTTTTCCAGAGAGCGTTTGCCTTGAATGCCATGATTATCTTGGCACCCGACTGCTCCGAAACGTGGCTGATCAGCTCCAGATTTCTGCGGAGTTTATCTTCGTGAATAATGTAGTATGGTGTCTTTATCTGTCCCGTCATCCTATTATCTTGAATTTGGCGAATTTCAAAAGAAGCACTTTTATGCCCGTATTGTCGAAATCCACTGTTATTTTAACATCCGGCTCTTTCTCTATTTTAGTCACCGTACCGTCGCCGAAACGCAGGTGATTGATGCGTGCGCCAACTCGCAGTCCGTCAATGTCACCTCCCGACGACGACGCCGCTTCTGCCACTGCCTTTCTCACCGGCACAAAGCCTTCCGGCTTCTGCTGGCGAGGCACGATGCGTGTGCGCACCCTCGGCTCAAAATCATTCTGACTCGGTGCCGCCCATGTGTTGGGATTGTGCGGCAGCTCAAGCAACGCCGAGTCTATATCCTTCAAAAAGCGGCTCGGCATGCACGGATGCGTCTGTCCGTTGATGTAGCGCGATGTGGCGTAAGTCATCAGGCAATGCTCTTGTGCGCGCGTTATCGCCACATAGAGCAGACGGCGCTCCTCCTCGACCTCGGCAAGCGAATTGCTGCTGTGCATGGACGGAAACATCTCGTCCTCCACGCCGACGATTATCACATTGCGGAATTCCAAACCCTTGGCGGCATGCACCGTCATCAACGTGACTCGCGGAGAGTCGTCGTCGTCATCGCCGCTGTCCTGATCCGTCGCCAACTGCACCACCGAGAGGAAATCTGTCATCGACACACCGCTTTCGCCTTCCTCCTTAGCTTCGTCGACAAACTGCTGCACGGCGTTGAGAAGCTCGCTGAGGTTCTCCTGGCGACTTATGTTCTCGGGGGTGTTGTCGCTATAGAGCGATGACAGAATCTTAGATGTGGCATAAATCATCGTCGCAACCTGAAACGCATCCTTGCCATCTGTGTCAAGGTCGATGTATGCCTGTATCATTTCGCGGAACCCATTGAGCTTGCGCGCCGTGCCGGAGTTCACCTCCAAGCCGAAACGCTGAGGCTCGCAAATCACGTCCCACATGCTGACATTCAACTTCATTGCTACCGCACGCACTTTCAGTACCGTTTTTTCTCCGATGCCGCGCGCCGGATAGTTGATTATGCGCCGCAAAGCCTCGTCGTCGTTAGGGTTGACCGACATACGGAAATAGCACAGAGCGTCTTTTATCTCCTTGCGCTGATAAAACGACAGTCCGCCATAGATGCGGTAAGGCACATTGCGCTTTCTGAGGCATTCCTCCAGCAATCGCGACTGGGCGTTGGTGCGGTAGAGTATGGCAAAATCATTGTAGCTGCCCGATTCGAGCATCTTCATCTCGACAATCTTGTTTGCCACGATGAAGCTCTCCTCATAGTCGGTCATCGCCTTGACTACGGGAATCCGCTCACCAACGGCATTCATCGAGAATATCCGTTTCGGTATCTGGTTGCGGTTTTTCTCTATCAGGCTGTTTGCCACATTAAGTATCGTTTGCGTCGAACGATAGTTCTGCTCCAGTTTGAACGTTTCCAAACCGGGATAATACGTCTTGAGTCTCAGGATGTTCTGAATGTCGGCGCCTCGAAACGAGTAGATGCTCTGCGCGTCGTCGCCAACAACACACACCTTGTTGTGCACACGGCTCAGCTGCTGCACCACAAGATGCTGCGAGAAATTGGTGTCCTGATACTCGTCGACAAGAATATACTGGAAAAAATTCTGATATTTCTCAAGCACGTCGGGATTGTCGCGGAAAAGGATATTCGTGTAAAACAGAATATCGTCAAAATCCATAGCATTGCTGTTGCGGCAACGCACCCAATAACCCTTGTAGATTTCCCCCAGACGCGGCCGCTTGGCGTAGTAGTCGCGGCGCTGTATGTCGGAATCCGCAAGATAGTCGTCGGGCGAAATCAACGAGTTTTTGGCACTCGAAATCACCGACATCACCGAATTGACCGGATAGTCCTTCACGTCGAGCTCCAAATCCTTCAGAATCTGCTTTATAGCCGACTTGGTGTCGGACGTGTCATAGATTGTAAAATTGGAGTTGAAGCCTATTCTGTCGGAATTGAAATGAAGAATCTTCAAAAACATTGAGTGAAACGTGCCCATCCACAGCCTCGCCGACAATTCCTCGCCGACAAGCTGTGCTATGCGCTCGCGCATCTCGCGTGCAGCTTTGTTGGTGAACGTCAGTGCGAGTATGCGGCGCGGATCGTAGCCGTTGGCTATCAGATAGGCTATCTTGTTGGTGAGCACACGCGTCTTGCCCGAACCTGCGCCGGCAATAACCAGCGAGGGCCCGCCGTCGTAGCGCACCGCAGCAAGTTGCTGTTCGTTCAAACTCTGTAGATAGTCCTCCAATTTTTCTTTATTTATTTGCAAAATGCAAAGATAGTGCAAATCGAGTGAATAAAGCCAAGTTTACTTGAACTTTATTCCGAGATGAAGCCTATTTTATCAAAAGATAGTGCAAATCGAGAGCACTACAAAATGTAAGGCTCCGTGATTTTTGTTTTTATTGTCAAAGTGATGTCTGCCGATGAAAAACGAGAAAATCCCGGCGCTATGCGCCGGGATTCGTTTGTGTCAAGGAGGGGGTATCGCTACTTTCCTCCCGAATGATATTATTTATATAAGCCCTATTCTTAGAATGTGAACTGTACGCGAGCCTGAACTGCGTGAACGTTCTTGTCATGAGGCAAGCGGTCGATGTTTACGCGGTGCCAAGTGTAGTCAAGCATTACTTGAGCATACTTGTTGAAAGCGTAGTTCAAACCGATTGTTGTTGAGTAGATGTCGCCACCACCAACTGAAGTTGCGCCGATACCTGGGAAATCCTGAAGGAAACCTGCTGCATAGTATTGGTCACGACCAGCTGAGTAGTACTCACCTTCTGTCAAGTCGTTAAGACCTGTGTAGTTGAAACGACCTACGATTTCGAGCGACTTGCCGCTGAGACCGTTCATCACACCGTTGAACTTGTCGTAAGAGTAAGCGTTGCCGAAGAACTTGTAGCCCAACTCAACGTAAGCGCCGTTGAAGTGGTTGGTCTTAATCTTGTTGGCTTGCTCCCAGAGTGCTGGGTCACCCCAACCGTCGATGTTGTCCTGGCTTGCGATGAAGATTGAGTAAGAATCGCGGTGTTTTGTAACAACTTTGTGTTTGTACTCTGCACGTACGAAGAAATCCGGCTGTACCAACAATGCCTCTGCGCCGAAGTCGATCACTTCGTTTGCCCATGGCAATGTAGCGCTACAGAAGATGTTGTTCTGGTCTACGTAAGTTTCGAGCGACTGACCCAAAGAAATGCTCTTCTTCAAAACTGTAGAACCCTTTGTTGTAACTTCTTCGCCACCACCAAGCTTAGCATAACGTGCGCTGACACCTACGTGGAATGCGCTGTTGACGTCGCTGGCATTGCGATACAACCAACGACCGCTCAATGTCAAGCCATTGTAGCCTGCGTCCAAACGGTTGTAAGCGCTTTCAGTGAACACGCCCTGATAAGCGAAGAAATGATCGTTTGAGAACTTGTAAGTGATACCAAGTTCACGACCTTCACCAATTGAAGACGCCATACCTGGACGAGAGATGAAGTGGTAAGAACCGAGTGAAGTCTGAGCAGCCATTGTTCCAGCTGGGTCATTGTAGTAACCAACTTTCACAGCGTGTGTTCCCTTGTCAGCCTTGTTTGCATACTGCAAGAAGATGTTTTTCTGAGAGAACTTGCCACCGCCGAAGCCGAAGTCAGCATAGAAATACCAGTTTTCACCGTAGCTCATGCTCGTGCGGATACGTGCATCGCTGATTGTTGCACCACTCTTCAACGGAGTGGCCTCTGTATTGTAGTAAGCAGCGTCTGCCATGAAACGTGCGCCGACAGTAAACTTAACCTGCTTCTCCTTATTGTTGATATTCAAAGTCGGGGTGTTGTCAAAGTCCTGTGCTGTAGCAGAAAGAGCCATAACAGCCAAAGCCGACATGAAAATATATTTTTTATTTCTCATTTTAGTTTCAATTTAATTTTTTAAGAATCAATTCTCTTTCCTAAGCTTTATTGTTGATTAGTAGCCAAGCTTGTTGAGGAGTTCGTTTGCGTCAGGCACTGTAAGAGGAGCCTGGCTGTTGTCAAACTTCTGACCAGCGTGGAATGGGTTAGGCAAGTTTGCGTTGCCGCGCATACCATTGTCAAGCATGTACTGGAGGTTCATCTCTGAGTGGTTGGTGAAGCATCCGTCCATGTAGATAGGCCATGTCTGGCTATCGCCTGGGAATGTGCTTACGCTTGTCTTAGGAACTGTAACCTTCATTTCGTCGAACGGTGTCTCATAGCCATAGTTCCAGTAGCCCATGTGCTTAGTGAGCTGAGCCTGTGAGTCGAAAGAGTATGGGTGGTTGATCATACCTGCACGGCGAACCATGTAAGCTTGCCATGGGTTGTTCATTTCAGGATAGTTGTTAGGTGCACCTGAGATAGCCGGGCCGATGATGTGGCAGCCGTGATCTTGCATGTACTTGATGAAGTCTGCCAAACCGGTTGGAGTGTCGTATGCGATATCTGTTGCATAAGCAGGTGTGGCTGTCCAAAGGAGGTAGCACATTGGGATACGTCCTTTGTATACGCTGTATGTACGGTTAGCTGCGTCGAACGAGAATGTTTGGAGGATAACCTTACCGTTGGTGTTACCTACATTGACTTTACCGTTTTTGTAGAATGGCTGGCCGTCGGCTGGTTTTGTGATGATGTTCCATCCCCACTTGTCAAGCTCATGGTAAACGCGGGCTTCCATATCGCTTGGCTGTGCCCAGCTTTCCTTAAACTCGATGTAGATACCAGGACGGTTGCCGCTGTCTTGTGGGTCGTCCTTGTATGCGTTAGAGAAGTCATAAACCAAGAAGTCCATATAGCGGGCTTGTGCTGTGTAAGTCTTGCCCTCTACTGTTGTTGATGGTGCTGTTGCACAGATTTCAAGGAGTGATTTACCCTTAAGTGAGTTCTTCACGTGATAAGGAAGGATACGACGACCTTCTGCGTCGCGGTTCAGCATCTTGCCTTCTGCGTATGCAATCTGGTCAGCGAGTGCGCTGATGTAAAGACCGTTGCTGTAAACCACCTGTGCGTTAGGATTTGCTGCCCACGCTGCCAATGTCTCAGACAAAGGCTTGTTGGTTGATGCAAATTTTTCGCGAGCCTGCTCCTGGCTGTCCTCGTTGAACCAAGCGCCTGCGTCAAGCATCAAAAGCTCTGCATAGTAGTAGTTACGTGGATAGTAGCTGTAATAGTTGCCAAGGTCGTTGTTGTACTGTGTGTTGATGTCTTCTTCTGAGAAGTTACATGGTGTACCGTCTTCGTAAGTAAGCGAACGATAGAATGCCTTACGGATGTTAGGCACTTGGTCGCTGAATACGGTCTGGATGTTGGTTGTGCGTTTCAAGTTGTCATCGTGGAGTGACAATACGACACCGTCTTTTGTTGCCTGAAGGTCTGACTCCAAGTAGTCGGCACCCATATCGCGTGCCCAACGCCAAGAAGCCTCTGTTTCTTCCGGTGTCCAGTATGTACTACCGCGGTGTGCGATAACTGCGTACAAAGGTACATAGTCACGTACTTTTGCGAGGTCGTCGTTCAAAACTTGAACCTCAAATTTCTTTGCCTGCTGATTGAAGTCAACGAATTGCTGTTCATCAGAGCAAGATGTAATGGCTGTTGCGGCAACAAGGCCCAACATACCAAGTATAATCCGCAAAACGAAACGTTTCGCCATTCCAGAACGAGCCGTCTATTTTCTTAAAACGAAGCGTACCGCTGGGGGTACTCCCCCACCCCAAAATATTTTCGACCGGCTTACGCCGGTATTCACATAAATGCAAGAACGGAGTCCGGACACCATCCGAACCCCGTTCTTTTCGTTTTGTCGCTTCGCTCCCGCTTTTCGCGCTTCGCGTTACGCAGCCTCGCTCAACGCCTTATACGCAGCCACGCTTTGCGCCCTCACGAGTTTGCCGCGGAAGGCCAGGCGCGAGCCGACATACGCATCCGCATACGAGGCACCGTTATTCGCATGCGCACTCGAGACACCGCCATACGCGTACGCATTGCTGTACCCGCGATAGACCACACGGCCTGTGGATGTGCTTATCCAGTATATGTCCGAATAGTATGTGCTCGACGATCCGCTCATCGAGCCTACCGGCACTACAGCCATCAGCCTTCCATGAGCCACCGCCGTTATCCAGTTACCGCTGGTTGTCGCACCCTTTATCATGATCGTGCTGCCGTCAGGCATCCAAATGCGCCACTTGCCCTCATTGCCGCTCGTGTTCGGCAAGTCCACACCGTCCATCATGTCATACTTGTGTCCGTAGATGTCCTCATAGCCCAGGCAGCAGATATTGTTCACCTGCGTCACCTTCGCCGCACCATACTCGTCCTTCTCCACATACCAGGCATATTGGTGCACTCTGTTCTCATCCACCAGACTGTTTGTCACATTCGGGTTGATTGCCTTTGCGCCCTCATAGCCTATGGTGTCCTGCATGCCTCTCGACATCGTGCCGCCAGTCGTGCGCATATTCGTATGCGAACCTGCGCCGCACTGCTCCTGCATGTTTCTCCTGCCATACTTCGCGTATGCAAGGTTCGCTATGCGGAAGTGCATCAGAGCGTCAATCTGCTGCATACCCCTCTGCACGCTGTAATAGTGGAAGTCCGTCCATGTCATGCTTGCTGTAGTGCTGCCGCCCGTTATGCAGGCACGCAGCTTGCTGCCCACAACAGAACTGCCCACAACTGCACACAGATGCTCGTCGTTCGCAAACCATTCAGGCTCCATATCCTCTATCTTGCTGCTGTTGGACAGCACCACCTTGTCAAACTCGGCTGTGTTCAATATAGAGAAGTACAAAGTCTTGGCTCCCTCCGGCACATCGCTGATGAGATACATGCCAGCCTCAAATCTGTTACCCAGCGTTGGCACCACGATGCTCTTCACCACATTGCCGTTCACGTCGGCAAATGCGCTGCCCACAAGGTTCGTGCCTGGCACACTCGGCCAGCGAACACGCTTGTGCTTCGACACATCCACCACGCACACCGAATAAGAGCTGTCCGTACTCATGGCATTTGTTATGGTGTCCCTGCCACTCATCACTTTCCTGCCTTTAGTGTAACCGCCCTGCACCGCCTTGATGTCATCAAGCGTCAATACGTCCACATTCGGCACAGCCGGCATGTGATCCTTGTCCTTCGAGCTGTAGCAACTGTAGTTCTTGCTGTTCAAGAAGTCATTCACACCCTTGCTCCAGAAGAAAGGCTCGTGCATCATCAGGTCACCCTCGCTGCCGTCAAGTTTGGCAGGGGTTCCGTCGGCATACTTGGTGCTGTCCTTATCGTCAAGTTCCAAGTAAGTCATCTCGCCGTCCAGATTGTTCACCACGGTATCGACATTCGCTATGTTCACGTTCCTCGTGGTCGCCTTCTTTGTCACCTTCGCCAGCACTCTGTGGCGGTTCTTCAGTATCGCTGCCACATGGCCGCTTGGCTTGTAGTCGTTGCCGTACTTGTAGCCCGTGCCGTTATCCAAGTTCGAGAGATTTGCATCGTCTGCCACGCTCTCGTCGCTCTCCAGCATTGTATATTCAGGCTGCTCGATGTTCAACTCCGGGTAGTGCTCGATGTATGCAGCATAGGTCTCATCATCAACGTAACGAGTCAGTCGGTATGTGCCTACCAGTCGGCAGCTCTCCACATTGCCGCCATTCTCGTCCACACCGCCCGTCTGCATCAGTGAGGCCAGCAGGCTGCCGTCGCCTTCCATGTCGATGCCCGTCACACGCAGATACTTCACGTTTCCGCACCTTGCGTGCAGCGTCTGCCAGTCCACACCCGGACAATTGTCAACCACAAGTCTGTTGATGTTGCTTGTGCCCTCCAGCGTCAGACCGCTGGTCGTCAGTTTGCCCAGATAGCGCAGTTCCAGTGTCTGCAACGTTGCCGGGAGTGTTATGCTCGTCAGCGGAGCACCCTGTGCGAAGTTCACGCCGGTCAGGGCTGTCTTGCCTGCCTTCAGTGTCTCCAGCTTCGTGTTGTTGCTCAAGTCTATGCCAGTGAAGCTGCCTGACTTCAAGCCGGTCATATTCAGTGTACGCAGGTTTCGGCAACCGTTTACCAGCAATGCGTTCAGCGTTGTCTGTGTCTGGCCGCAGCTCACGTCAAGCGTCCGCAGGGCGGAACAGTTGTTCAAGTTCAGAGTCTGGAGTATGGCATGGCTAACGTCCGTCAAGTCAAGCCCCATGATGCGGCTCGCACCGTAGATGTATTGCGGGTCATTCACGATGAGGTCCGTGTCAAGCGTCAGTTCCACCTGACTTCCCGTGTCCTCCGCAAGCACTGCGCTTTCATGCGGAGTACCGCTCGTGTAGCCGTACCCGAAGAAATACCGCTCGCTCGCCGTGATCCTTATCTTCCGGTTGTCACTTCCGAACTTATAGCCGAAGTAGGCCGCGAAACTGTCCTTTCTGTATGTTCCGCACACATACTGGCTGTCCAGCAATGCAAACCGGTTCTGGATGGTATAGGTGCGGTGCGCATATCGGCTGCCCTGGAGTGCATAGAGATAGTCATAGTAACTCGTAGTGCCGTCTGCCGTCGTCACACCCTCCGTCAGCGGCTTGATGTACTTGTAGATGCCGTCCTTGTTGTAGATGCGCTCACACCAGTTGCCCATCATCTCCTCATTGAACACCTTCAGCACATACTCCAGCGACATCGTGCTTCGCAGCTTGTCTGCCACCTCCCTCAGTTTGTCCGGGCAGCCTCTCACAAGTTCCCACAGCACGGAGTCGTGTCCTGCAAACGCATACGAGCCGATGCTCTCGTCCATCGTCTCCCACGTGATCGTGTAGTCGTATTTCAGAACCGAGTCGTTGCGCTCACCGAACACCGTGTCCATGTCGTATGGGATGAAGTACCATATCTTGCCGTCCCACGTCACGAGCATCATGTTCTTCGCGCGGTTGTCCACAGCCATGAAGTAGTCCGTTATCAGATACCATGCAAATGGCGAGTCGTTGCCGAAGTATTCCGCATATTCGTTCAGGAATTTCGTCGGGTTGCCCTTGCAAGAGTATATCCACTCCCAAAGGCGCTTCACTGCCGCCTTGTCGTCCTCATGCGCCGTCGCCCATGTGTCGTCGGCCTTGAAGCGGAACTCCAGAGCATCGTCAAACGTGTCCATGTTGCTCGTGCCGAACAGGCACAATGTTTCCGAGTTGTTCAGGAACTCCAGGCAGATACACTTGTTGCGCCCGCCCTTCAGTGCAGCCTCGTCATTGAAGCCCTCGATACCCTCAAAGCCGTAGATGATGCCGCTGCCGCTCTTCTCGTTGTTGAAGTTGTACTTGCCAAGATACACGTTCTCACCCGTGCCGTTGTTGTCGTAGAACAAATCTATCGGGAAACCGTCCACGCCGATTCTCACATCATAGTTGCCCTTGTAGGCCATTTGTGGCGGAGTCAGCCAGCCGCATCTCTTCCAGATGTCGTTCACCACTCTCACCGCACCCGTATTATGCGTAGATGAAGAGTCCGAGAAGTCCGCCTTCAGACAGAATATGTCTATCGGTCTTGCACCTGGTTTGAACGAATATTTGAAGTCCGCTACCTCCACACCGTTCACATACAGCTTCGTGCCGTACTTCGTCGAGCGGCTGAAGTAGATGCGGTAGTTCTTTCTCGGGTAGGTCGTCGATGAGGTGCCTTGTATTCTCAGTCCGCACTGGTAGATGATGAAGTCATATTCCTTACCGTAGGCAGAGTAGAAGTAGATGTCCACCGGAACCTCAAACTTCTTGTTGTTCGTCTGGTTCACCAGGTTCACGTCGCCCACGATCCTCATCACGCTCTTGCCCATCGCACGCAGTTTGTCTATATCGACATCAGTGCCCTCGTCGTCCATCACCTGGTTCTTCTCGAACAGCACCACCATCTCGTCGCTCGTCGGGCGGTCCACCATGTAGTTCGCCAGTTCCTCGTCATCACCCAACGCACGGTTATACACGCGCAGGTTCCGCACCTCCACATCTGCACTCTCGCTCGTGATCTTGATGTTCGTGGGTTCTTCCTGGAGCAGCGAATCCGTCGAGGCATACTGCTTCGCACCGCATAGGATGCCGTTCACATACAGCATCATCAGTCGGTTACCCTTCTTCTCCTGCACCACGAAGGCTATCTTCAGTGTCATACCGCTCGCGAACTTCGTGCCCACTTCCGAGCCTGCGCCCGTCCGCATCAACGCCTCCTGCGTGGTCAGTCTGAAACCGACATTGCCGGCCATGCAGTCCACCACCGTGCCTTTGCGGTCGGTCACATTACTGCAGGTCAATTCCATCTCGTAGGTTGCGCCCGTGGTGGTCGCGTCGTTGCCGAAAGGCTTGTACCCGATTTCAACATTCGCACCGTTCGTCAGCTTCAAGGCATCTCCCGTCCAGCCGTTGCTCTGCCAGTCAAAGCCTTCAAACACCGTTTGAACGTCGTTATAACGCCATTCAGCAGGCTCGCTCTCGGCATTGCTTCTGCCGGCTGCCGTCAGTTTCAGCACAAGTCCGGCAGTCGCCTCGCTCAGGTCAATGCCACTCTCCGTCACCTTCACGTTCAGCTTGTATTCCGTAGTGCCGCACTTCAGCACCATCGCCACATCGCCCTGCTCCAGGAAACGGTTTGTATATACCTGCGTAGTCCTCGGAACGCTCACCGTCTGCGTCCGTATGCCGTCTCGCCACACACCCACCGTCGCCGGGGTCGTTGTCGGGTCATACGCCACAAAGTCAAATCTCACCTGCTCATACTGGCCGGTTTCAATAGTCGGGGTCAGATGGTCGTCCGCAAAAATGCGTCCGTCACCGAAGGACAGCTTCGTGCCGATATACGGGGCGTTCTGTCCGGCCTTCAGAATGTCAAAGTAGATGCTCTCACTCTTCAGCGTCAGCTCCGCGCTCGCCTCCATCTCGGCGACGATCTGCACCGTGTGCCGGCCGATGCTCACTCCCGACATCGACAAGGAGAAACTGCCGTTCGTCGTGCCGCTTCTTTTCACCGTCTGCGAGTCCCACTGGTGTCCGTCCAGATACAGCGTCACGGTTTTGTCGCCGCTTCCGCTCACCGCAAAGGGGATACTCACCGCCTCGCTCACGCCGTAGCCGCCCTTGGCGACACACTCGGCTATGTTGAAGCTGCTGCTCAGCGCAAGGGTCACAGCCTTCACGCTCACATAGCTCTGCCTCGTCTGTGTCTTGCCGGTGGTCGGATCGGTTGTGGTAGCCCTCACATAAATGTCTGTCGTTCCGAGCAGCAGGTATTTCGTCAGATCCAGGGTATAGGTTCCCTTGCTCACATCATGCTGCGTGTCTGCATACATCACGGTCGCGCCCCTCTTCATCTCAATGCTGACTGTTGCCTTCTGACCCGTGGATGTGCCTTTCTCGTCACCGCTGCTGTACTGGTGGTCATACGTCCATGTCAGCATCGCGCTGTCACCTTCCTTGATGATGGTCTTGCTGACGGCTGCATCCAGCACGATTTTCGTGGTCGAAGCGTCACCGCCTCCACCGCCGCTTCCTGCCGGAATGTCCGCAGACGCTATCTCCGCACCGCTCTTGTTGGTCAGTGCCAGGCGCACGCTGCTGCCGTCGTCACTCAGTTCGGCGTTCATGCCCAAGACGGTGCTCGCCTCTATCTCCATCAGCTTCGCCGCCACCGCCGCGTTCTGCACCGGGTTCGTCGAACTTGCGTTCAGACTCTCGTCCACCTCAGTCTCGCTGATGGTGATAGCAACGTTGCCGTCCTCGCCAGGCTCCAGCTTCTTGCCGTTCAGCGTCACGCTCTTCACCGTGCCGTCGCCGCCAAAGTCCTCCCAGCTCGCCGCCTGCTCCCAGCTCTCGATGTTCGTGCCCTTGAACTGCTTGGTCTCCCATTTGCCCTGTGCCGTCTCGTATGTGATGCAGCGTCCCTTCGCACGTGCCTTTCCTTCCACGGCTGCTATGGCGGTCTCAAGCGTATAGTATCCGCTCTCCAGCGGAACCTGCTCCGTCACGTTATAGGTGTTGCCACCGCCGCTTCCGCTTATCTCCACCAGGTTCTCTTCCTCATCGCTCCACACATACACCACGCCGCCGCACACATACGCCTTGTCCTTCAGTACTTCCGTGCGCACATCGTTCATGTACATGTCTGCGCCTAACCAGTTATTGCAGTATATGTTACCATTCTTCCCGCAGAAGGATTTGTTCACCGTGTCATAGTACACACCGTCTATCTGGGGGTATGATACAAGTCGTATCTCCACGCCTTCCACCAGCCCGTCAAACCGCGCTGTCGCGCCGTTCCTCGCAGCCAGTGCCGTTTCCTTGTACTCCGCTTCCACGCTCTCTGCCTTTGCCACAGCAGCGTTGGTCTTCTGGGCGGCATCCGTGGCCTTGCTCGCTGCATCGTTGGCGGTTTGGGCCGCAGCCTTCGCTGTTGCTGTTGCCGTATCTGCTTTCTTTGCCGATGCGTCAGCCACAGCAGCAGAAGCCTTGGCGACAGCTGCTGCATCCTCCGCAGGTTTCGACAGCAGTTTCAACGGGGCGCTCACCACCGTCTCGCCTCTCATGGCAGGGAGGCTCACCACACCGTCCAGCGTGCTTACCGTTTCCAGTTCGTCCACACTCTGGCTGTCAGTCTTTATCTGGTTCACCACATTCTGGACCAGTTCCTTTTTCTCTTCTTCTGTCATATCGTTCAATGTTTTGTTTTACTCTATTATCGATTTCACAAAATAACTCACACCTGTACCCGACTTCACTTTTTGAAAATCCGTAGTATTAAGAATAGTCCAGGAACAATACTCTGTTCCTGGCTTGATAAACGCTTTCATTCTAAGCCGGCAACACCCACCTTCAAGTTGCACATGGGTAAGTTTCTGGTTTCGGTAAAAAATATGGGGCTGTGTATCATCGCGAATATCCACATTGATAGGTAATGTGATAATTGTATATGTATCACACACATTGATAATATCGCATTCTACACCATCTATTTCCGTGTATATCGGCAATACAACACCAACGGTCGCACGGTCGGCGGAGGATATCATAATATTCATGCCCGTATTGACACCTGGCCAAAGCGTGGAAGATGCGCTCATGATTTTATATGGCGCACCTATTGCCCCGATAAAGCGGCCACTGGTAGCATTCACCTCGCCACTGAAAGTTCCGCTGGTAGCATTCACCTCACCACTTATCTTGGCTCCCTTACATTCTATAGAACCATCCTTTTTCACCTTGAAGTAGCTGTTGGCCGTCACCAGTCCCTCCAGCTTGATATTGTCTGCCGTCAGCTTGATGACGGTTTTCTTATTCCCCTCGGCATCCGTTTCCTCTACGCCCACACCTATCAGAGCCAGTTTGCCGTTTGCATCCTTAATATAGATACCCGTACCTTCAGGTTGTATCATCAGCCCCGTCTCTTGTAGAGCCCGCTCGTCCTTGTCATACACGGCTGCCGATATTTTCACCAGTCGCTCAGACTGCTCGAACAGCGTTTTGTACTTATAAGTCAGCGCCTCTATCTTGTCCGTGCTCAACACCAACATATAAAGGTAGATGTCGCCGTCAAACGCCAGCTTGAAGTCGCCCGTGCCGTTCCACAGTCCGCTGCAGGTGTATTGCACATAGCCGCCGGTAGCAGCGATTTCCTCGCTCACCTCCATACTGTTGAAGTCCGTAAAGCCCGTCTTGTCAACATTCTCAAAACCTATCTTCAGCGTGCCAGACTTTGCGCAGCGATAAAAGAAACTCAGATACACTGGCAAGGCTTCCTTCTTTCCGTCGTCGTTTATCGGAAAGGTCGGCACAAAGCGTAGATTCTCATGCTTCTGTCGGATATACTTGTTGCGTATCCGCACCACCTTGCGGCCCATGTCTGTCACCACGCTCGCACCGTCACCCTTCTTCGATAGTGCTGCGCCGTTGGCCCATATCCACCTGTTGCCGACGAGAAAGAACACCGTCTCATTCTCCGAGTTCCACTTCTCCAGTCCCGACGCAAACGTCGGGTTGTTCAGATAGCCCTTCTCGCTTAGGAAATCGTTCCTCACGCTGTCAATCGCGCTCTGCACTTTGCCCTCGGTTATCTCAAAACGAGTCTTCACGTCCTCACCAGTCTCCAGCACGAAGGTTCCCTTCATATAGGCGTTGTCTGCATACAGGCCGTTGCCCCGTGGTTGGCGGTCTGCCGGAAACTTGTCATCCTTGATGCCATCAAGGTTGCCAAGTCTCGCACGCAGACAATTGGCAAAGGTTTTGCCATTCACGCCGTCCATCACATCCACTCTCGGCTGACCGTCCTCGGTGGCCGATATGAGCACCATATTCTGGCGGTCGGTGTTTGCCGTGTTGCCCATCAGCACGCACTCGTCGCCCTCCTTCGGTTCCACGCCCTCAAACTCCTCCTTCGCCACCACGATACCGGCCTCCGTAACATCGGTCACTTCCACCCAGTAGCTCCGCATATCCTTGCCCGTGAATGTCTGGCAACGCACCAGGTCGTGCTGTACAAACATATTCTCTTGCTCGAAGGTGATAAGATAGTGCTCGCCCGATTCATCCACGGTCTTGATGCGTCCGTTGGCCGCGCTCACACATATCTGACCACCCACACTCCTCACCTTCTCGATGAGCAGCTCCATCACGGCCATCGTCTGCCTCACCGTCAGTTTGTCCACCGTCAGATAGGTACGCCCATCCTCACCTTTCCACAACTGGAACCCTGCACCAAGCATCCCGTCAACGAACTGTCCTGCGCTCCTTATGCTGTCCGAGGTCACGGAGTCAAAGGTCACACCATCTGTCTTTCTCACTGGCTGATTCAGATAGTCGTCAAACTCATGGTAATCCCACTCGTCTGCATTGTCTGCTTCCTTGGCGTGGTCTGCCTCCAGAGCATGTTTCGACTCATCTGCGTTCACAGCATGGTCTGCCTCCTTTGAGTGGTCTGCTTCCACCGCATGATCGCTGTCCTTGGCATGGACTGCTTCCTTCGCCAGTTCTGCGATGTCTGCCTTGGCCGCATGCGCAGCCTCCTTCACAGCCATGCCGCCGTAAGCGGTGCCGCTCGTTCTCAGTGCCGACGTACTGCCCTCATTTTTTGGTTTCTTTATTACCTTGATGTCTATCATTGCTCAATCTCCTTAAGTGTCATTTCTGCATATCCTTCCTCAAGATTACGGCTGATACCCTGCACGAAGAAGGTTTTATCCATCATGGGATGGCGATAGTGAGCGAACAAACTCACGATGCCACCATCTGTATCCGTCAACTTCTGCGTCATAACAACCCTTGGTGCATGCCACTCTTTGTAATAGTAGTCCACATACAACTGCTCAGGCTTAGCGCTCATACCCCTCGAATAGTCATATACCGCCAACAGTCCCTCTCCTGTCAGCGTGTTCAATGGGGTGCTCATCTTCACGCTGTCCGTCACGTCCAAAGCCTGGCACTCCGCTGCTGTCAATGCTGAGTTTATCTTCATTTCGATGTCATCCTTTACGTTCACAAAACTCTCCTTTGTGTCGCTCATGTAAACGAGGTCGTTATCACCAGTGTTGTTCACCAGTCCGTTGTCGCTATATATCTTCACTTCAAACTGCTCCACCATGATGCTGCTCACGTGTGCCAGCAGTGGTATCGTTGTACTGTTCCATTTCGTGTGTCTGAACCACGTCTTGTGCCGTCTCGTCACCACGTCCCACAATGCGTTCACTGGTCCCAGGATCATAAACTTAACCCTACCGCTCACTTTATCTGCCTTCTTGATTGGTATCGCTATACCCTCTGCATCGATGCCGAGTTCATAGTTCACGTTGTTTTGCAAATCGAACTTGGTACCAACTATCTTGTCACCGATTTTCGGGTCAAAACCTATCGTAAAACACTGCTGGTAGTATTCGTCCTCATTGGAACACTCCTCCAGCGTTTTATACTTCCGCCATTCGAAGTCCGTCACCTGTCCTTCCGTGCCTTTTTCCACAACGCACTTATCTCCTATTATCAGCATACATGCCAGCATACCCACCTTTGATATATGGTCGCTGCCGTCTCCGATGGCACTATACTTGAACTCATACAACTGAGGGCCGGTATCTGTGAACGGAACAAAGCCGTGCGCCGTTTCCATATTCCATGCCACTGTCTCATTAGGCAATGCTGCCTTCCACCACTGCTGCGTGTAGTATCGACCGTCACCGTTGTTTCGGCTCGGCACCGTAACACCTGACCATTTACCAATTCCGGTAAATAGATTTCCCCATTTTCCACCATCATAGTTGTATATTGCTTTATAGGTGTCCGTCAATGCCATCACAGGGTTCAGCACCAGTTTTCCGCTCAGCACGATGTAGTTCGTCGTTCCCTCGTCTGTAGGCGAAAAGACACCACCAGTCATGCTGCCGTTATACACGGCCCTCGGTATGCCTGCCTTTAGCGAGTTGGTATTAGGATAGGTGGTTGCCTCCTTGTCGTCACAGTTGCCGTTCACACTCACCACCAGGTAGTTCGTCATTTCCACTTTCGATGTCGGAGAGTTGTCCTTTCCGTCCGTTTTCTTTTCCACCTTACCAAGTGCAATGATGGCAGCACCCTGGTTCTTCGCCAACCAGTTCGGCAGTATATGTTGGTTTCGCCCCTCACTGCAGTATTCCTCCAGCAGGTTAGCGCCCCCGCTCTTTGGGAACAGCCACTGACTGTTGTTCATCATCTGCACATACCAATCCGTCACGCAGCCACCACTATAGGAGGTCTCCTGTCCGTGAGTCATAGCGTCAAAGGCATTTAACGCTCTCGAACCCTCACCATCACTGCTGTATTCCGTCATATACTTTTGCTTGTTGCTGTATGGACTTTTCAGAAGATCGTTGTCAAGCGGACTCTCAATCACACTCTCCATACTCTCCACCTTGGCAGTCAGCATAATTTTATTGTACACCTCCCCTACGCTTATCGTTGTATCCGTGTCTGTCACCAAACCTGTCACGATGTCCGTTGTCTGCCGGGCCGTCGTCACGCTTGCGCCAGTCAGCAAATCTCGCCAGTATATGCGTTCGTCGCCCTTCACGCTCTCCCAGGAGAACAGATAAAACGTGAACCCATCCTGCACGATGTGGAGGTTCAGGTACTTCAGTATCTCCTCTAACACCTCATCCTGCTGCCATACGTCATCCTCCTCATCACCAAGAAAAAGCAACTCGCTCACCGTCAGCTGCCCGAATATCGCATAATGGTTACCAGCCAAATCATCCACAGCCTTACTTCCATCGTATAGGTAGCGCATGGCATTACCACCCACGATGTCAAGCTCAGCCGTCACTCCGCCCAATATCTCTTTCAGCATCGCCAAGAATGTGCGCTGTTCCGCCTCTGCCTTTACTACATTATACAGTACACCGAGCGAGCCGACATCACGATATTTAGCATACTGCAATGCCGTCAGCGCATCGATGCAGCTCAACTCTATCTCGTCAAACTCCTCGTTGTAGCCCTGCGAATAGCTCTGCGGTTCGATAAATCCGGCAAAGAGACATTTCCCCTCACGGTAGATGTTCACCACAGCGTCACGGCATGAGGCACAAAAGAAGTCCGGCACGAAGTTCCGCGCCAGAAGGCGTACAGTAGCCTGCTGGCAGAGCAAGTGGTCAAACGTATCGTTCACTTGACTCGTCAGTTCCACTGGATCATCAGTAAACGACAGTTCCCCATTCTTCTCACCAATGACAGTTTCCTTAGTACGGTCACCACCAGTCAGTATATGCACCTCGATGCGCTCTTCCTTTTGGTTGTAAAAATGTCCGTGCAGATACATGTTCCTTATATTTTGATGTTCGTTCCTTTTCTATTTATTCTCGTCTCGTTGGCAAGCACAGCCACAAGGTCTCTGCCTTTAACCTTCAGCTCGTACACGCCGCCACCTCCGCCGCCATTATTACCGATAAGCGACTTCAATTTGTTCAGCGGTGCTATCACCTCCGGGTTGCTTTTCGCTCCAGCATACTCGCCCATCAGCGCCAAGGTCGGGCCATACACAATACCGCCGTTGGCAAATGGTGTCACGGCAACCGAAGCAACAAGCCCTTGCATCATGGCTATAAATCCAGCTGCGATGCCAGCACCAGCAAACGGAATGTAAGCGTGTGCAGCCATAAACTCAGAAGCTGCAAGTTCGCGGTACGCCATTGCCTCAGCCTTCACTGCCGCCATCGTTGCAACCGATGCCGCCACCTCTTCAGGGGCTGCCGCTACTTTTGCCGTAGCAGCTGTGGTCGCTGCCACTCCACTTGCAGCGGTCACAGTGTTGGAGGCACCAGTTACGGCGGTCAAGGTCTGAATAATTGAGATGATGCCGTTGATGCCCTCATATATCTGAATGGCAGCATCGACAACGCCAGTAATCGTGGACCATGCGTCACGGTTGCCTTGCAGCGCATCGGTGAGCGAGGTGACACCATTGCCCACACCCTTGACCGTGCTCCACGACTTACCTAACGTGACATTGCTTTTGCGGATGCGCTTCTCGTAATCCTCATAACTGCCGATGAGCTTCTGTATGGAGGCTCGCTGCGACTTGTCCATAGGGTTTTTGGTGTCAGCCAACATATCCTGGAGTTCCTTGATGCGTTTCTTTACACCATCAAGCCCAATGGTTTTCAGTTCGAGGGTCAGCGTCTTGCCCTCCATACTGTCGAGCTTCGCCACCTCTTCCTCCATTTCGGGAATGCGCGTGAGCTGCTTCATGGCATCGCGTTTTTTCTCCAGTTCCAACACCGTGCGCTGTATGTCGTCAATCTCCGATGCGCTGGCGTTCTTCTGCTTGGTCTGATAGTAGCTGATGGCATCATCCAGCGAGCGGATGGTGTTCAGTCGGGAGATGTCCTCCGGCTTCTTCAGTTCATCAAGAGTATCGTCCCATTTCTTCTTCAGGTCGTTAAGGGCATTTATCTGCTTCTGTATCTCGATGCGCTCTGTCTCTGTAGCGGTTTTCAACAAGTCTGTATAATACTGCAGCTCTTTTTCAAGCTGGCGGTATGTCTGTATCTTGTCTAAACCGACATCAACATGCGAACTGCGTTCAAACGCCGTTTTAAGGTCATTCAAACGCTGTATTTCAGCATCGATTACTGCAAGTTCTTCTGCAGAGGCATTCTCCCTCAATCCCTGTTGATAGGTGATTTCTGCATCGATGTCCTTCAAGGTATTCAGTTCAGTGGGACGGCTTGCCGCATCCTGCAACTGCGTTATCGCATCCTGCTGCTTTTGCAAGGCTGCGATTTTCTTTGCATAAAGCTCAATGGTCTTGGTATCCGTCCCGTTGGCAGTTTCCAGTTTGTTCTGGTAGTACTGGATGTTGTTGCCAAGTTCCTTGTAACTCGTGGCATTGGCGATAAGCTTCTTTCCGCTGTATTTGTCCTGGTTACCCGATTTACCACTGCCGTTTCCGCTGTCTGTTGAGGGGGCATTCTGTTTCTTATTGTTCTTCAATGCGGTCTGGGCGTTCGCAGTCTTTGCCTTGGTGTTCGCTTGTGTGGCCTTGGTGTTTCTCTCCAAATCTGCCGTCTGCCTTGCTGTGGTCTCGTCCTTTATGCCGAAGAACTTCTTCACCCATTCCCATGCCTTCTTTATCACGGCACTCGCTTTTTCGAATGCCTTGACAAGAAAGTCCCATACGGCTGATGCAATTTTCTTCACCGCTGCCCATACAGCATCACAGATATTGCGAAAGGTCTCACAGTTATTGTACGCCGCTATCAATGCACCCACAAGTGCCGCTATAGCCATTACGACAATACCGATGGGGTTGGCACTGAGCACAAAGTTCAGGGCTATCTGTGCCACCTTCCAAATGTTGGATGCGACAGCCACCACCTTTGCTGCAGCTGCTTGCGCAAGCGTGGCCACCTTCACAGCTTTCAGTCCTGCCACCACAGTCTTGATGCCACCGCTGAGCTGCACCATACTCATGAGGGCGATGCCGCTATTAGCTATCCATTCCACATAAGGTGCAGAAGTACTGGCTATTGAGCCTGCCCAATCCATCATGGCGTGCATTTGGTTAGCGAGCGTCTGACGTAGACTCTCCCCCGTCGATGCCATATTGTCGAAGGCTGCGTCTATCTCTCCTGCGGAGTCTGCCATCGCTCCAATGTTCTGCGAAAATTTTTCCTTTTGTTCGCCCGTCAGCGAACCAAGCAGTCGCATTGCTTCAGCACTGCCGAACAACTGTCCGTAAATGGTTTGACTCAACTGTCCTGTCTTTGCCGAATACTCCTGTATGCTTGCATCCAAACCGAGCAGGAAGTTCTCTAAACCACCAGCAGCCTGAATACTGGCTGCATTAAAACCGATGCCCATCTCGTTGGCCGCTTTCGTAGCTTCCGCAGATGGCTTGATGAGTGAGTTGAGCACGGCAGCCAACTGAGTGGATACTTCCGCCGTGTCACCAGTCACACCCGTTGTAGTGGCGAACACTGCCATCAGTTCGTCCATGGAGACACCAAGCTGAGATGCACTACCACTCACACGGGGCAATGCCTGCGCCAACTGCTCAAAGCTGGTCACACCGTTCTTGGCCGTCATCTGTATCTTGTCTTGGATGTTTCCTGCTTGATCCCATTCCAGACCATAGTTCTTGATGAGCGTGGAAGTAACGGTCACCGTCTCTCCCAAGTCCGCAATACCACCAACCGCACTACGGCTTGATTTGTTGAGGAACTCTATCCAGTTATCCTCGGGCACGCCATTGGATATAACCTGGTATAAGCCGTTGGCAAGTTCCTCACGCGCAAGCGGTATGTTCTTGCTCAGTTCCGTTATCTGACCAGTCAGTGCTTCAAACTCGTCCCCACTCTTTCCTGCCATGGTGTTGGCACTGCGCATGGCGGTCTCAAAACTGTCGAAAGGCTCGGCAAGTCCGCCCACCATGTCGCTGAGGTCGCGGATCGAGCGGACGCCTGTATCGAACACGAGGCTCTTGTCTGCCATCTCGCGCAGTCTGTTGCCAGTGGCCACAGCGGTATTTCCCACCTCGGAGAGTATGTCGTCAAGACCGTCGGCTTCCACTGTCAGACGTTTCAGAACACCGCCGTCCTCGCTCTTGATGTTTATTCTAAATTCTACTGCTTTTGCCATTGTCTTTTCTTATTTCAGTCCGTAACGTTTCTTGGCTGCCTCAAAGCGTGCATTGAACTCGTCCTTGCTCACCTCCTCACGCTTTTCTTCCTGCTTTTCATCCCAAGGGAACGGTAGAACGTCATGCGCTTGAAGATTGCTTTTTGCATAGGGCTGGATGACAAAGAGCGCCAACACTCTTGTGCGTTCCCACTCGTTGCGCTCCGCATCACGCTTGGCTTCCGCCCATCGCTCCCATGCCTTGTAAAACTCAAAAGGGGTACATCGTTCAAAGTCTTCTCTGCTCATCCCGATGCACCCCAATGCCATACCCAACAGTTCCTCGACGCTTACTTCTTTTCCGCCTGGTTGGTCGTTTTTTTTTCTTCACCGCCCATATCTTCATAGAAGGAGTTCGCTGCGTCGGGCTCCATAAGGTCAGCAAAGCTCTGGAAGTCGTAGTCAAACTCCACCTTGTCTGCATTGCACGCACTTTTCACGCAGCAGTAAACAAACAGTACCAGCTCGGAGATATTGGTTTTCTCCAGCTTGCTCACGTCCTTACCGCTCTCATTCTTGAAGCGCACCATTGCGCCCATGGTCACACGGCAAGGGAACTCCTTGTCGCCAACCTTGATTTTTGTCTTTTTCATACGCGATGTTGTTATTCAGTCTGCTGAGTGGTGTCTGTAATACCCGTACCTACTTTTTCCACCTTGCCGCTGTTCTGAAGTGTGATTGAATACTTGGCATCGTCACCAGCCTGTGCGTCAAGGTCAAGAGAGGTAATCAGATACTTGCCTTTATATCCGCCAGTGGTTTTACCGGTGCGCTTGTCTCCTTCACGCAGATTGTACGCTGCCTCCACGGGCTCACCCTTAAGCATTGCGTCCTTCAACTGGTCATACGAAGGCACCTCGTCCGTGCCGTCAGTAAGCACAACACCATCGGCGGTAATCTGCTCGGAGAAACTCTTGATGTAAGACTCCTTCCACTTGCCACCAGATGCCTCTTTAGTCACACGTTCACCGGTCTCCGCTGACGTGTTCACCTTACAACCGGTGGAAAAGCCGAGGGCATTGGCACCTATGGAAAGGATAAGGTCAGTTCCGTCTAAAACACTTGTTGCCATATCTTTCTTGTTATGATTGTTAATACTACGCCGGTCGCCACTCCGACAATAAAGGCGATGAGAAGCATCTTCCACGGATTTGAACTGCGTTCCTTTTCCGTTCTGGCTTCATTCTTCTGCTGCTCCAATGCTTTCTTGTAGCTCGCCATCTGGCGCTCATAGTACTCGCACTGGCGTTGCAGACTGTCGCAAGTGGCATACACCACGATGATGCCACCTTTGTTCTGCACGGTTGCGCTGGCTCGTCCGTTCTTGGCTCGGTACTCTGCCTTTTCGGGCAGGTTAGTCAGTTCCGCCAGAGGTATCTCCAGCTTGGCTTCCTCCTGTGGTACTGTCTCCGTCCATGTCCGGCGCACCTCGCTCTGGAGGGTGTCCGCGGATACTTGTTTCACGCTTTCCTCCGTGGCCACGCTCGCTTTTCGGCTTGTCGCGCAGCCCGACAAGAACAGGGCAATCATCATGATGCTTGCAACTGTTCGCAGTGTCGATAGCCTTCCGAAGACGTGCCATCTCGCGTTTCGAGGCTTCGAGGTATCTTCTTGTCTCATTGAGTTCTTCCTTCAATGGTTTCACGATGTTCTCTACCAAGATACGGGTGGCATGCTCGGCGTTGTCCATACGCACCGTCTCGGCATCGGCTTCTGCCTTCATCGATTCCGCTTTTGCTTTCCTTATGGTAGCCCGCAACGTGCATATTGCAACAATGGTAGCCACCAGACCTCCGCCAAGGAGGACGTTCAGGACTTCGCTGATATTCATGCCATCCATATTTTTACTGTTGGTATATTCCTATTGACTTGAGCCACTTGGCTACATCGAAGGCAGGACAGGCTTTATTCACGCCCGGAAGGTCGCAATGACCTACAATCTTGATCTGCGGAAAACGCTGATGAAAGTTCCGCACATAGTCGGTCATCGCTTTCAGCTGCGCAGGGGTGCGCGTATCCTTGGGATGCTTCATATCCTTGGTGCAGCCACCGGCATACACCACATGACGGCTCACACTGTTGTAGCCCTTGGCACCGTTGGTCACTTCCCACGGATCGACCTCCGCATCTTCGTTGTTATCGACAAGGCGTTCCACCTTGCCATCCAAGTGTATCAGGTCGGTATAGCCTACCTGCTTCCAGCCACGCCCACCCTTGCTTACTGGGTCAGTGTGCCAGTGGCGTATCTCATTCGAGGTTACCTCACGGCCTTCAGGGGTGGCTGTGCAGTGTAGGACTAAATACTTCATTCTCGCCATTACGCTTCAGCTTTATATCCGCTGGTCATTACGACACCTGCGTCTGCCTTCTTGAACATGCAGATGAAGTAGTGGCGGAAGTTCACCTTGTTACGTTGGTACTCAGGGTCGTTCTCGGCAGCGCTCCAGTACATTTTGGTGGAACCGGTGGCCTTGAACACACGCTGTGTATAGAACGCGAATGAGCAATGGAAATCACCTGCGGTCTCTCCCTTGTCACCGACAGCCTTCTTCTCTCCCTTGGATGTATAATAAGGGGTATTGGCAAATTCATAAATGTCAAAGCCGTAGAGCTTGCCCACCTTGCCGGTGTTGCGGTCGATGTTATACTGCTCCTTAAAACGCTGATCGGTCTCCAAGAGGTCGTTCACATGGTCGGTACACAATACGAGGCGACGGTTAGTTGTCGGAACGCCTAACTTGTCGAGGGCTGCCTTCATCGCAAGCAGGTCCTTGACGGTCATTTTGAGACGACCAGTAGCAGCATCACGTTCGCCGGTGGTGGTCAGCACTGGGGTCTTGGCTGTATTCTTCTGGGCGCAGAGCGCATGTGCTGCCTTGGCGAACTTGGCATCGTTGATGGCGTTTGAATGACTCTCCTTCACTCGGGCAATCTTGTCGTAGCTGATGGCGTACAACTCATCATCGGTGATTGGGGTCACCTTGGTCTGGAACTTGTCAAGCTGAATGGCGATGTCCTTGTCGTCAAGTGCCTGCAAGGGGATTGGGTAGGTGGTGTTGTTGACAAGCACGTCAGGGTCAACGCCAACCTCCACCAAGTGAATAATATCATTGTCAACGATGCTTGAACTGTCGGGGATTCCATCAAGCCAAGTTCCTGCGAGAAACTCACGCAAGGACTTAACCAACTCGCCAGTCCAAATCTCCTTAAGCACGCCCTCGCGTGCCACGCCCACTGGCATTGCACCGCTCACGGCTAATGCGATGGCATTGGCACCTACTGCACCTGCCACGGGCGACACGCCCAAAGTCATACCGAACACGGCTCCTGTAAACGCATTGAACAGCAAAGCCGTAATCATGGTCAAAATTGTTTTCATTCTTTTTGTATTATTGGTTTGTACTAAAGTTCACACTCCATGCCGTACTCCTCCTTGTAGAGTCGCTTATACTCCTCGGGCTGCTCTTTGCGGAGTGTAAGGAGTTCTGCAGACGGCACATCGCTCAGTTTCTTGTATGTGGCAGGCTGCTGGGTTGAAGCTCCACCCTGGTGGCCGACAACGGCACTGAGCTTCATCTGTGGCGACATGGCAGAGATGATGCGCTCCAACTTCTCCTGGCCAATTTCCTTGCCGAGGTTGATGAACTCGTCCTTCTTGTCTGTGGTGATACGCTTCTCGCCGACTGCTTTCTCCACGACGGCAGTGATACTGACAAGCGTGAGGGTCTCCTTCTCCTTCTGGAGTCTCTCGTTCTCTTGCTTAGCGGCATTCAGCTCGTTGAGCTTGGCGGTGATCTCCGCATCAGTCGCCGTTTCCGGCAAGCCCAACTGCAGGGCATACTGTTTCTGTTCCATTTGTTTTTGATTATTATTGTTCAACATTGGCAAGGGACACTCGCTGTCCTTGCCGAGAGTAATCTTCTTGCCGTCCTTCTGCAGCACGATGGCATCATCATTGGCTCCAATGTCCACCAAGCTAACCTCAAACAGTTTGCTCTTGGTGACGGTAGGACTGGTCTGACCCTGCACAAGCAGTTCGGGGTCCTCACTTGTCTCCAGAATGTCAAGCCCCATGCTCACCATCTTCAGACTGCCGAACTCATACTGCTTCTTACAGCGTGTGGATAGTTCGGATGCTTCGTCAAACATCAATTCGCCTGTCACTTCACCATCCTCCACCTTCAGGTCTTTCACATAGCCTATCACATTACCACGCTCGTGCATATACAGCAGGACGGGGTTGCGCTGATACTGCTCCACGTTCATGCCAGCTGTCAGCACTCTTGTGCCGTAGCTGTTCAGGCTGTCGTTGGTTATTCTTACGCGTTTTCCTTTACTCATATCATTGTCGTTTTCTGGGCTGCATTGCCCGATTCGCAGTGCAATATTACGAGGTAATTGTCTGTCCGCCAAAAAAGTGTGCAATGGTTGCACACTTCTATGAAACCATTGCACACTTTTTTGGAGAGCCACCGAAATCGTGGCACTTTTGCAGAAGGAATCGGGGCGTGGTATGCCCTGATGTGAACAAAAACCTTATCAACATGACAAAGGCAGATATTGAAAAAAAGAAATCGCTGGCACGCACGCTCTATCTTTCGGGCATGGAGCAGCAGGAGATTGCGGAGAAGGTGGACGTGTCGCGCGTCACCATATCCAAATGGTGCTCAGCCGAGGGGTGGAAAGAGGCTCGTGCCGCCAAGAACATCACACGCCCTGAACTGGTGAACAAACTGTTGCTCACCATCGACACACTCATTACACAAGTGAATGGTTCCGACGACCCTGCACTCATTGCAGGACTTGGCGACAAGTTGGCTAAACTCTCGTCGGTCATTGAGAAGCTCGACAAGAAGGCTAATGTGGTGGACGCCATCGAGGTGTTCATGGCGTTCTCCAAGTGGCTGGAGTACCGCTCACAGACAGACCCAGAGGTGACTCCCGAACTGATGCGTGTAATCAACAAGTACCAGGACATGTACATCACAGAACAGATGGGCATAAAATAGTGGAGGCAGCCTATGGCAACAGCAGCGGAAAAGAAAAAGGCATACGAGGAGTGGAAAGAGCGATGCCGGCAAGTGCAAGCCATTACGGACACGTCACTCCTGAAAAGTGAAACGCCAGTAGAAAGAGACATGCGTATCAAACGCTTGCTCAACAACTACGCAGCGTTCTGCGAGTATTACTTTCCCCACTTCCTGCAATTGCGTGACAAGACGACCGGTGAGGTCATACGCACCATTCACAACGCTCCGTTCCACAACGAAGCTGCGCGCAAGGTCCGAAACACGCCCGACTTGAAGGCTGTATTCATGTGGCCACGCGGTCACGCCAAATCGACCCACCTTGATGTATTCACGCCGCTCTGGTTGATGTTCCAACCGAAGCGGCTTATCAACTTTATGGTGGTTGTCGGAAAGTCGGAGGACAATGCCGACCGACTGCTTGGAGATATTCAAGCGGAACTGGAATACAACCAGCGTCTCATTGCCGACTTCGGACAGCAGAAGAACGACGGCGGATGGCAGGAGGGCGAGTTCAAGACAAAGAGCGGTGTGAAGTTCCTTGCCTGCGGTCGTGGACAGTCGCCTCGTGGTCTGCGTGACCGTGAATCACGCCCTGACTATATCGTCATCGATGACCTTGACGACGACCAGCTTTGCAAGAACGACAAACTCGTACACGACCTCACCGACTGGGTGAAGGAGGCTCTCTTCGGTGCGCTTGATGTGGGCCGTGGCCGCTTCATTATGGTGGGCAACCTCATCAGCAAGAACTCGGTGCTCTACAATCTCTCACGCACAAAGGGCGTGTTCCTTTCTAAAATCGTAGCGGTTGATCGTAACGGAGAACCGGTATGGAAAGAGAAATGGACCAAAGAGGAGGCGCAGGCTTACCGCGACTTCGTGGGCTATCGTGCCTGGGAGAAGGAGATGATGCACAACCCTATCGTGGATGGTACGATCTTCCGTGCGGATTGGATTCGATACAAGCGTTTGCCAAAGCTCGAAAAGTACGACATGATTGTGTGCTATACCGACCCGTCGTTCAAATCGACAACCTCCAACGACTACAAGGCGAGCCGCGTTTGGGGAAAGATTGGCTCGGAACTGCATCTCATAGACAGTTTCGTGCGCCAGGCGACAGTCAGCGAGATGGTTCGATGGCTATACGACCTCTACGAGCGTACACGCGACACGGTGGCTATTCAGTTCTTCATGGAAGCGAACTTCATGCAGGATGTGATTTTGGACGAGTTTGCCGTGGAAGGGGAGCTGCGTGGCTACCAGCTACCCATCATGCCAGACAAGCGAAAGAAGCCAGACAAAATCCAGCGTATCGAGGCGGTCAGTCCTCTTTGGGAACGTGGTTTTGTCTGGTACAACGAGCGCAAGAAGGAAGACCCCGATATGCAGGTGGGCATAGAACAGACGTTGGCATTGGAGCGTGGCAGCCGTGTGCATGACGATGCGCCTGACGCTGATGAAGGCGCTATATGGATACTCCAGCGCAATACAAGACAGGAAAGTTTCAAACCGGTGTTCGGCAAAAGACCGACCGCCAAAAACATTTGGTAACAATGATACAAGTAATAAAGGACATTATCTGGGGATGGCAGTGCAAGCGTGCCATCAAGAAAGCCAACAAGCTCTCAAAGCTGCTTGGCATGAAGTATTATGTGATTTACATGAACGGCTCGCTGAAGGTCGTACCGAAACGCACCATCCGCGAACTGGTTGCCAAGCACCGCTTCCGTAAGGGTGTAAAGGTTGCCGACATCGAGCGTCGTGCCATTTATGTGACGCATTAGGAAGGAGGCTTACTATGTTTATCACGGAAGAGGACTACAGAGTGGTCATAGGCGAAAATGCGCTGAAGGTCGTGTCGCAGGCATCGCAGGAGATACGCGACAATGCGGAACTGGAGGCTTGCGAGGAGATTGCCGGCTACCTCAGACCAAAATACGACACGGAAGCGGTGTTCTCGGCTGAAGGCGAAAACCGCAACCGTTTGGTGGTAATGTATGCCGCCGACATTGCGCTCTATCACATGATTGCCGCTATGCCCCAAAAGATGGGCAGCGAAATACGCAAGGAGCGCTACGAGCGTGCCATAAAGTGGCTGGAAGGCGTGCAAGCCGGGAAAATCATCCCCGACTTGCCGCTCAACACCGACGAGGACGGCACACCGACTGGCGACCTGCTCATATTCGGTTCACAGAAACAATTACGACATAACTGGTAATGCTATGGATATAAAGAACTTTTTCAGCGGTATGTTCGGAGGTGGCAGTCAAAATATACTGCACACGCCAAACGGGGACTTCAACCTTGCGAAGTCGTCAGACCGCAAGCGCATAAAGAAGATGGTCATCGAACTGCAACGCACCACCGATGCGCTTACACGCAGGGACATTGCCGACTGGCGCAACGCCTGGCAGATGGCTATAAATGTGGACAGCCCGAACCGCCAACGTCTCTACGACATATACCGCGATGTGGATATTGACCTTCACCTATCGGGCTGTGTTCGCCAGCGTGTAGGATTCGTCATGGCGAAGTCCTTCAAACTGGTCGATGCAAAAGGTAATGAGAACGAGGAGGCACACCACTATTTCGACCAGGCTTGGTTCAAGCAAATGCTCGAATACGCGCTTGCCGCCAATCTTTGGGGACACTCGCTCATCGAACTTGGCGACCTCACCACAGATGGCGACGGATGTCCTTGCTATACGGATGTGAAGCTCATTCCACGGAAGCATGTCATTCCGGAATACGGCCGTGTAATTCAACAGCTCGGGCAGGACTGGACTACGGGCATAGACTACCGCTCCGCACCTTTCACAGATTGGCTCATTGAAGCCGGACGGCCTGACGACCTCGGACTGTATCTGAAGGCTGCAACGCAGACCATTCCGAAGAAAAACATGTTGGCATTCTGGGATTCCTTCGGCGAGATTTTCGGTATGCCGATGCGTATTGCACGCACCACCTCACGCGACCCCAAGGAAATGGGACGACTTGAACAGATGCTCAAGGGTGCCGGAGCAAGCCAGTACATGGTGGCAGGGCAGGACACCGAGATTGAATTCGTCGAAAGTGGAAAGGGCGATGCCTTCAATGTTTATGACAAACGCATCGATCGCGCCAACTCGGAACTGTCAAAGCTCATCATCGGGCAGACGATGACCATCGAGGACGGCAGCAGCCTCTCACAATCAGAAACACACCTGGAGGTGTTCGAGAACCTGGTTGAAAGCGACTGCACCATGCTGCGCGACATCGTGAACAACCAGCTTATCCCACGCATGATAAAGCACGGCTTCCCGATAAAGGGACTGCGCTTCAAATGGGATGATGCCGTCGATTACACACCGGAGCAGCAGGTGGCATACGAAACCATGGTTGCCGACCGCTACGAAGTGGACCCATCCTACTTTGCAGAGAAATACAGTATGCCTGTAGGCGAACGACGCAATGCTCAGCCCATGCTACCGACAGGAGGGGATAATAACGATGGTGGAGATGATGGCAACAGCGAGCCACAAGACGACAAGAAAAAACAGCAGCAAAACGCGCACGGCTCTTTTTTCGATTAAGCCCCAGCGATTACCTGGGGCTGCACCAACGCTATGCCGAAATATTAGGCAATGATATTTCTGTTTCTTCGTTATGCCTTAGTAAAAAGGAAGAGGAAATTGATACCATTGCTAAAAAATGGGCAAGTGTCATCAGTAATAAGTATGCAAGAGAAGATGCAGAAGAGGCTGCAAGAATTGTGCTAAGAAGTGGGATTGTAACAGAACTACCAGAGTTGCGGGAGGCGGATTTAGGAGGAAAAAAACGTTATTTTGGACTAACAAGGGCACAATTCCACGCTGCTATATGCGAAGGAGACACAGGTTTTATCAAAGTGAACAAACGGGCTTATAAAACATGGGAAAAGGATTCTGACGATGCTATACGGGGAGGATGGCATGCACAAAGAAACACCATCTTACACGAATTGGGGCATTATATCGACTTTTGCAATGATCCCGATTTCTTTCGTTCGGTCGAACACGAATGGAACTTGGACAACGTGGATAAGAAACTTGTCAAAAAGCAACTGTCAGAGTATTCACTTACAAACCGTGCAGAGTTCGAAGCAGAACTGAACTCTGCAATACTTAGTGGAAAGGTTTTCTCTGAGGATATACTTTCGCTATCACACATGAAACAAACAAAAACTTCTATTGCCAAGCAATTACTTGACTACGGCTCTGGAAAGAATGTGTGTATTCCGAGTGAAGAGGTTAGCAAGGGCTTCAAGGATGCGATGAAAGTTGTATTCAACCAAAAGGGTGGTTCTTTCTCTATTGACATCATGGCAGATAGCAAAGTTCAAAAGCTGATAGAGGCTCATGCTGATGTTCTCAACAGAAATATAGAACGAGTGGAAATGTCTGAAACCATGCGCAAGCGGCTTACACGCTCCAACTATATCTTCTCGGGAATGAAGACCTTCCACGAACTCAACGAGGCGTTCCCTTCATTGCTCGATTCTAACGGCAACAGAAAGACGTTCGAAGCCTTTTTGAATGATGTTCGGAAGATAGACAACACCTACAACTCCAACTACCTTCGTGCGGAGTACAACTTCGTACAATCGTCTGCGGAGATGGCTGCCAAGTGGGAACAGTTCTCGGAGGACGGCGACCGCTACAACCTCCAGTACCGCACGGCAAACGATGGCAAAGTGCGTCCGGAACACGCGGCGTTAAATGGCGTGACGCTTCCGCCGTCAGACCCGTTCTGGGAGGAATATTATCCACCAAACGGATGGAACTGCCGTTGCACTGTAGTGCAAGTGCGCAAGTCCAAATATCCTACCACACCTCACGATGAGGCAATGGCACTGGGCGAGGAAGCGCTGCAACGTGACACAAAGGGTATCTTCCATTTCAATCCAGGAAAGGAAGACAAGACCGTACCCGACTACAACCCCTACACTATTCGTCGGTGCCGTGACTGCGACATAGCAAAGGGGAAAATCAAGTTGGCGAAGTTCATTCCAGAGAATGAGTTGTGCGCAGCGTGCAAATATTTACGAACTTGTTTGGAACACAAATATAGCGATGGTTTCCGCAACTACAAGAAAGAGGTTACGAATTCTGTCACAGCCATAGACGGCAAGGAATGTGCAAACTTACAAACAGGACAGTTCTATCAGACAAAGAAATCATTCAAACGAGGTATTGCACACGCCTATACGGTCGAGGAGGTTGAAATGTTTGAGACATTCAAGGATTATGCTTCACGAATGACATTCGTCCGCCACAGTCCACTTGGGGAGGTTAAAAATATGACCGACCCGAAAGACATTGCTAACATTCAAAAAAAGATACACCGTGGCGTTACTGGCTACAATGTATATGAGGTTACTATCGGTGATGAATTGTGGGAATTAAAAACAGAAGTGTTCAAAAACAAATCGGAGACACTATATGTAGCAATAAGAAAAGGATAAACGACTGTCCAGCGAGGTTCACATACCCCCATTAGGAATCAGAAGCCTATCCTTTGATGCAAAGGTAATAACAAATTTTCAAAACACAACAAGTTATGAACAAAATTTTCTCATTTCTAAAGAAAAGCAACCGCTACAAGCATCTTGTCGGCGGTTTATTGGTCGGTCTGTGCGCATTGTCGCCATGGGCAGCCATCTATTCTGCCATCATTGCAGCCTCATGTCTCGAACTCAAAGACAAACTTCACGGCTGTCCTTGGGACTGGATTGACTGGGCTTGCACAGTGCTCGGGGGCTTCATTGCAATGTTATTTTGGCTCATTGTGTAATATTCATTCATCTTTTGCACAGAGAATGAGTAACTTTGCAAACTGGTAGAGTTTCCCATAGGCCGTGTGGTCTATCGCGGGTACAACAATGCGAACGCGAATGGCGGTGTCTCGAATGCGAATGCGAATAACGATGCCTCGAATGCGAATGCGAATGTCGGCTCGCGCCTGGAAATCTAACTAATCGGCGTACAACGATGGGGACGTGTCCCTAATGTGGAGCCGAGGGAAACGAGCCACAGCAAAAGCACCGATATAAAGGTGGAAAGCTGAAACATCAAGTGTCGGGCAATAGAGTTTGGTAGGTCGGTAACGATTCGAAGAAGTTTGGCCCGGGGAAAGGAAGGCCCTTATCTTCCATCATAAAAAGAAGACCATGCACAGAGAAGGCTATATCATGCAAGAGATAACGTCCTACGGCAATATGTCGGAGGCGTTTGACCGTGTACTGCGTGGGAAGAAGCGTAAGAAATGCCGTCAAGGACGCTATCTGCTCGCACACCGCGAGGAGGTGATTGCAGAACTGACTGCAAAACTTGCCGACGGTTCCTTTCGACTCGGCAATTATCATGAACGCATCATCTGTGAGAATGGCAAAGTAAGACACCTGCAGATTATTTCCATGTACGACCGCATCGCAGTGTATGCCGTGATGAACGTGGTGGACCAGCATCTGCATAAGCGTTTTATCAGAACGACTGGAGCAAGTATCAAGAAGCGTGGCACACATGATCTCCGCAAGTGCATGCAATTGGACATGGAACGTGACCCCGAAGGCACACGCTACTGCTACGAGTTCGACATCAAGCATTTCTATGACAATACTAAGCCTGAGTTTGTCATGTGGTGCTACCGCAGAGTATTCAAAGACAAAATCCTGCTGTCGCTCCTGGATCATTTTCTTCATCTTCTGCCGGAGGGTATCAGCTTCGGGTTGCGAAGCTCACAGGCTTCTGGCAACCTCTTGTTGTCCGTGTTCCTCGACCATTATCTGAAGGACAAATACGGCATCCGCCATTTCTACCGTTATTGCGATGACGGTAGAGTGCTCTGTGGCAACAAGCAAGAAAATTGGCTGGCACACGGCATTGTACATGAGCAAGTCGAAAAAATTGACCTTGAAATCAAAAAGAACGAAAGGGTATTCCCATCAGCGCAAGGAATCGACTTCTTGGGGTATGTGACATATAACGGTTCATACTCACTACTGCGCAAGCGCGTCAAGAAGAAGTATGCAAGGAAACTACACAAAGTCAAGTCAAGAAAGAGACGGCGAGAACTGATTGCGTCATTCTACGGAATGGCCAAGCATGCTTGCTGCCGAAATTTGTTTTATAAATTAACAGGCAAAAAAATGAAATCATTTAAGGATTTGAATGTCGCTTACAAGCCGGAAGACGGCAAGAAGCGATTTGCGGGTGCGGTGGTAAGCATCCGCGAGTTGGTGAACCTTCCCATCGTGGTAAAAGACTTCGAAGTTGGGGTCAAAACCAGCCAGGGCGAAGACCGCTGTGTCGTGTCCATCGAGCAGAACGGCGAGCCGAAGAAGTTCTTCACCAACAGCGAGGAGATGAAAAACATTCTCCAGCAAGTGAGTGAAATGCCAGACGGCTTCCCATTCGAGACCACCATCAAGGCGGAAACCTTCGGCAAAGGTAGAACAAAGTACATTTTCACATGATGAACAGAGTAAACGGAGCACAAGGGGTAAAGCTGCTTGAATGCACCAACCCCGTCAAAGGAAAATGGCGCGTCCGCTGGGACGTGCATAACAACGAGGATGGATCTGCCGACTATATGGAGGCTGAGTTCAACGGAAAGCCATCTGAGGATACCATCAAGACCATGGTGTCGGAATGGTTCAACGACCGCACGAACGAGACCATACTTTCTGGCTTCGTGTGGAACGGCATGAGCGTGTGGCTCTCTAACGAGAACCAGTTCAACTACAAGGTGGCATACGACTTGGCTGTGCAGTCTGACGGCAAGACATTGCCGGTCACGTTCAAGTTCGGAACAGACGATGAGCCATGCTATCACACGTTCAGCACCATCGAAGAACTGACGGACTTCTATACCAAAGCCATGCAGCATATCCAGGACACACTGGCTGATGGATGGAAGAGCAAGGATAATTTCAATTTGGAGTTATACCGAGACTAAGAACAATCCCTTCGGGGGAGGGTAATAAAAAAGCCCCCGGCCTGTTAAAATAGTCGTCTCACTTACTTTTTTAACCAAAACGCCATACAGCGCACGACCGGGGGCGTATGCCCTCGTTCGCACTGTATGGCTTTATTGTTTTGGTTGCGCAACGCGCTATGTAAGTGAGACGATGCAAAAGTACAAATAATTTCTGAGAATGAAACTAATAGAGATACTGAATTTGAACAGGGAACTGCTGATTTACTTCCAAAAGGCAGGAATCAGGCTGGACGATGTACAATATATCGACCTATTTAAGGAATACCGCACACTTTCCGCACAAGGCGAGAAGGTGTCATATATCGTGGCAAGGCTCGCCACAGAATACGCCATAAGCGAGCGCAAGGTGTACAGCCTTATACGGCGTTTCAAAACTGACTGCAATCTACTTGCAGTGTAACGTTTGCGTATGGTCATTGTCGAGGGGACACGCGTTGTTACCTTTGCACCGTTTTCAAATTCAAAACGGTTATGAACAAATACCATCAAATTTTACAGAAGGTACTTACTCATGGCAAGTACCAGACCAACAAGAAGGGAAGCATACGCTATCTTCTCAACGAGCAGTTGGTGCTTTCCCCTGCTGACCTGCTCGACATATTCGAGGGGCACGGCATCGCACGAAAGAAGTTAAAGAACGAGCTGCAGCTCTTCATGCAGGGTGAACGCAATGTGGAGAAGTATCGCGAGGTGGGCATCAACTGGTGGGACTACTGCGGTGCCATTCTCGTAAACTCCTACCCTACCTATTTTGAGAAGTTGCCGCCTCTCATCGCCAAAATCAACCGAGAGAAGCGCAACAGCAAGAACTATGTGCTGTTCCTCGGTTCCACCGATGCGGAGACAAACCAGGCACCGTGTCTGTCACTCGTTCAGTTCCAGATTGAGAACGACGAATTAGTGGTGTCGGCTTACCAGCGCAGCTCGGACGCGAACCTCGGCTTGCCAGCCGACATCTACCACCTCTACCTCATGGCCCGGCAGATTGACCTCCCTTTGAAGTCCATCACGCTGAACCTTGCGAATGTGCATATCTACGAAAACAACATCGAACACACACGACAGTTGCTCAACGGAAACGAGAACGTGAAATTTGAACTGAACGTGTAAGGCATGAGAAAACAGTATTTATCGGCACCGCTCCCTTTCGTGGGGCAGAAGCGCATGTTCGCGCGTGAGTTCATCAAAGTTCTAAAGCAATATCCGGAGGACACGGTATTCGTGGATTTGTTCGGTGGTTCGGGCTTGCTGTCACACATCACCAAGTGCCAGAAGCCAAATGCCACAGTCATATACAACGACTTCGACGGCTACCGCAACCGCCTACAGCATATTCCGCAGACCAACCACCTTTTGGCAGACCTGCGCAAAATGGTGGAGACGGAAGGCATACCCAAGCACAGCTGCATCCGTGGTGAACTGCGCGACCGCATAGTCGCTCGTTTGGAGCAAGAGGAACGAGAGGTCGGGTACATTGACTTCATCACCATTTCTTCCGGACTGATGTTCTCCATGAAATACAAATTGAGCATCCCCGAAATGAAGAAGGAGGCTCTATACAACAATCTCCGCAAGTCAGACTATCCTACTTGTGAGGACTATCTTGAAGGTATCACAGTAGTATCATGCGACTACAAAGAGGTGTTCGCCCGATACAAAGACATGCCGAATGTTGTGTACCTTGTTGATCCGCCGTATCTATCCACCGACGTTGGCACATATAATATGTACTGGAAACTTTCCGACTACCTCGATGTGCTGACCATTCTTGCTGGGCACCACTTTATATATTTCACTTCCAACAAGTCATCCATTATTGAGCTTTGTGAATGGATGGGCAAAAACCCGACCGTAGGCAACCCATTCAAGAACTGTCACAAGGTGGAGTTCAACGCCACAGTGAACTACAGTTCGCACTACACAGACATGATGTTGTTCACCGATGCCGCCTAACGGCGTTATAATTCGATTCTAACGGCATTAAAAAGCCCCGGCGGTAAATTATCCGTCGGGGCTAAATCGTTGCGACATGGGCGGTTTATCGCAATAGGTAACGCACCGCATAACAGTCGATGCTTTCAAGTATCTCTTCGTGGTTGTGGTTGGTGTTCGTCTCAACAAGCGCCATGCCGTTAAAATCATCACCACTCAATCCGTCAAGGGCTGTATGCACCTGGTGGCAAAGGTCGAAAGCTGCATCATGGCCACCGTCAGCCCAGTCTGTCACAAGGTGAATAGTAACAAGTCCATTGCCACGCTGACTGCCGCCTTGAAATGGCGACCACTCTATCTTTCCAAACTCCACAAAGACGGCTGGACGCGCCCATCCTTCTTCCTGCTCTACAAACTCCACATTGTGGTTCCACAAATCGATGTGCTGCACTTCAGGCACATCGCTCGCCAGTTTTGCTTTAATGGCGTTGAATAATTCCTTTCTCATTTCAATTTATATTCGTGTTCAAAATACTCTGCAAGGTTCTCCTCGATGATGTCCTTGACCGCTTGCTCCACTTCTGGCGATGCTCCAAGAAATCTGCGGCGCGGTATCTTGATGCTCTTGCCTTCTTTCATCAGAGCCATGTGTTTCCAGAACTCCGCCTCGGTGCTCAGTTGTACGGTGCGCTTGTCGTTGCGTCTCTCACCGTTCTTCTTGCGTCCGAATGATCCTGTCGCCTCATGGTACTTATGCCAGAAGAATCGCTTCATCCTCGCCGTCACCTTTATCTCGCCTCCATCGTTGTGTATGGCTGCATAAGGCAGTGTCGAGCAGAACGTGATACTGCTGTCTGTGGTTCGGCAGCTGATGCTCTGCCGCAACTTGCCGGTGTCTATCAGTATGGAACCGCCAGGACGTGTGGGGCTGCTTCTGCGCTGCCACGCCTCGTTGAAGAATGCCTGCCGTTCAAAGTTGCGGTCAAACTCATCACTCAACTCCACCCTAACGTCGTTTAGGATATTGCGGATAATTTTCTGTATGTCCTGGTTCATCGTCAAAGTCGAATTTTAGAAACGTCTGTGCCTCTTGTGGCACTTCGTTCTTAGGGTCACAAGAGGCATTGAGGAGGTTGTAGAAGGTACGCTCACATATACCATAAACAGGATACACGTACCTTCGCCATATCTCGCGGTTGCTGATTCCGCTTTTGGCATGTTGGTCGTATATCCTATTTATGTCTGTGACACGTTTCTGATAGCTTGCTCCTCGCCTCTTGCTCATAAAATGTTTTAGTGTCTGTCTCTTGGTTTATAGGGACGGATGTCATAGCTCATCTTTGCGCTGACGGTTACTCTGCCCGTTCCCTCACATTGGTCACATGTGCTTTCTTTGCCAGTCTCCTTGTCGTGGAGACGACCTGTGCCGTAACACTTACGGCACAAGGCCACTTTCGGTTTCTTCTCCACTTCCAGTATCATACGGCATCCTCTTTCTTGGGTTCAACGTAGAATGTCTCGTCCTGCACCACTTGGATACCGCATTTGTTCATCTGAGGAACAATATTCTCCACGTCGCGGTCTGCAAGGAGTTTGTCCTTGGCTATCTCCTCGGTCTGTCGCAGATAGCCTGGTAGGAACTCCTTCACCAGCTGCAGGGCGCTTGCCCATGTGAAGCCTTTCAGGGTCTTCAGCTTAGGTGTGCCAGTACGGAAGCCGATAACGCCATGCGTCATCTCAAGGCTCTTTTTCTTGGTGAACAACTCTGCCTGGTTCTCGGTAGCATAAGCCTGGAGCGTGTCGAAGGCTTTCTCCTTCTCACCTTCCAGTTCTGCCAGCTTGTTGGCATACTTCTCGCGGATCTTGGCACACTGCAATTCAATATCTGCCGTGATTTTCGCACTCTGAGCGTCTGCCTTTGCATAGGCTCCGAACGCGTCTTCGGCTGATTCTCTTGTCACACCGGTAATGATTACTTTCTTTTCTCTTTTTGCCATTGTCGTAAACTTTTTGTTGATTATTATTTTGATTGTTTATCACTCGTCGTCTTCAGGTTCTGACCAGTCTCCTTCTTCCAGTTCCTTGTCTATCTCGTATTCAATACACTCAAGAAATTCGATGTACTGGTCACCTTGGAGTTCTCTGTATGCGATGCCGTGAATAAATTCCATCACCCGCTTCACTTTCTCATTCATGCCTCACCTCCATTTCCAATTGGTATCATCATGTATTCCACTTGTGGCTGTGCTGGAGGTGTCGGTTCTTTCTTAGGTTTCAGACCTCCCTTGCGCTGGATGGAGCGGAGCTTTACCGACAGCTGCTCCAATTCTTCATTGCTTAGTTGGGAGAACACCTTGCCGGCAATACGCTGATCCTGGCAAAATGCGTTGATGCGTGTCCAGTCTGTTGTGTCGATGCCGAGCTTCTGCATCAATCTCAAACACTGGCTTCGATGCTTGCGCTGCACGTCCTTGGCTGTGCGTATCAATTTGGCTGTCACACCTTCGAGTTTGTCGCACATCATGTCGTACTCCTTACGGGTCATATCCCTAAGCGAAGTAGTACGTCCATTAGTGAATTGACTCACCACTCCTTCCTTGAACTCATCGCCCAGCTCCTTGGTGGCAAACTTGTAGCTCTTTTTGAGTATGCCATAGAAGCGTGCGAAATTGGTTACTTCCTGTGCCATATCTATTTCAATTTTGACAACCTTATTCTTTCACTTAACACCTTCAAATTACATTCAGGACAACACTCACCCTCATCTTTCAATGGATGAGGATTGTTTCCATAGCCGATTTGGGGCTTACCGCAAAGGCAGCAGGTGTATTCACGAACATTGTTCTCATGACCTTCAAACATCACTTTAATGCCACACGAACTGGCAACATCCAGTTCCAGTTTTGCTCCCTTGCTCAATTCCCAGCCTTGCAGCATATAGATGCAATCACACTTCAAAAGCTGGGCAATGTCCACTCTCATGTGCTCCATCCAGTGAGCATCCTGCGAAACGCCATTTTCAAATGGGTTCACCGGCTCGTAACCTTTTATGGAGAGATAGCGTGCCGCATGGTCAAAGGTTGCCATACGCTCTTTAAGGTCGTAGTGGGCTATCGCTCCGCTGATATAAACTTTCTTCTTCATCTCAGTTATGTTTAGTTGTTAGACTTGTCATTATAAACCTCCACGGCTTTCTCAGCCCAGATGGTGTAGTATTCACTTACGTTGCCTGAATAGCGTCCTTGACAGTATGCACGGAAGCCTTGCGTTCTCACCTTCACGCCGGCAGCGTATTTCAGTCTGATGGCAGGTTTGCCGATGGGTTTGCCTTTATCCTCTTGGCTGACGAAAATGAAGGTCTTGCGCTTGAAGCGGTCTATCAGTGCCCTGGTCAGTGAATATTCCCACCCTGCTTCGTATGCGTACTGGTAACTGTCCACGATGATAAACTTGGCACTCTTGGGTTTCGCCAGGCGTTCTTCCAATGCCTTGATGTCGCCATCGGTAATGATGCGGAACGAGCCTTGAACGTCACTCATTTTGAATTGGGCAAGCCGTCGTTGCATCGACAGACCAACGCCCTCCTCCAAGGACACATACAACACGCTGCCTATACCGCAGAGCATCTTGGCAAACTGCATAACGAAGGAACTCTTACCACTGGCACTGGGACCACTGATGAACCATGTGTCGCCCTCTTCTGGCTGACCGAACACGTCTTTCCATTGTCCTTCAAATGGTAGTGCCTTGCACTTGATATTAGCCACATCCTTGGGACTATATGCTCGCTTTGCCATATCACTTCTCTGTTTCGATAAGTTCTGATACAACAGCGTCCGCTATCTTGACTGCATATTTGGCAATGAGTTCGGCTGTCATTTCTTCACGATCATGGTGAAGGACTGGAGCCACAAACAATGCAGCCTTGGCCAATTCATAGCGACGTTGCTCCCAGTCCACCTCGTTATTTCGTTGTCGGCGGTTTATTTGTATAACCGCGTCCATATATTGCATTTCCATCTTTGTCATCATGCCTGCACTCTTTTTAGTTTTTCTATTTCCGTGTAAACTCGCCTCAGTCCCCCACCCGACTTGCGCACCAGGGTAGCAATATCCGCACCTTCTGGGGCGTTCACCTTTGCCACCACGCTCGCCTGGTCTTTCAAGAACTTCTCACGCTCCTTGCAGTCATCGGGCGTTACCTTCGAGTAGCGGTCACCGTATCGGCTGAGCATCTCGGTATAGCCCACTTTCTTGCACTCAATGGAGCGATTGATTTTGGCTTTCAGTCCGTCCGCACCCATCATATACCAGGCGCAGCATCTTTCTGTAGCGTTCCACAAGGCTTTGAGTTCCAAGAATGCCTCATACTGCAAGTCGCCAGCCTCGTCCAAAATGATGAGTGGGGTGTCGATTGAGCGCAAGTAATAGACCAAATCCTCGTACACGTCGCTGTATCTTCCATTGCTGCCCACACCAAACTCAGTGGCTATCTTGCGCACCAGCTTCAGTTTGGTCTTCACTTGGGAGCAATCCACATAGATGGCATTGCGGTGGCACTGCACATAATAGCGTGCCGTGAATGTCTTGCCGATGTTGGGTATATCACAAAGTATCGCACTCAGTCCGCTCTGTTGGCTGAACTCCAGCTGCTTGGTGATATATTCGAAGGTGGCGGTGCGTGCTGGCTTCCATTCAATGCCTCCTCTGAGGTTCACACCCAGTCTTCGGGCGATGGTTATCCAGTTGGCTTCGCTCAGTGCCTTGTCGGTCTGCCCATTCTTGATGGCGCTATATACCGAGGTGCTGATGCCCAATGAAGCAGCGTGCTTGGCATCGCTCGGATAGTTCGTGCGGTTGGTGGCTATAGCCTCCAATATCCGCTTCTTGTTCTCATTCGTTATCATGTCTCACGTTATTTTAATTGTATTCTAATATCATTCTATAAATCTGCCAACGGGTCAGAAATATGGTAGCTCACTTCCATTTCCTGCTCGCTTTCCATCGGTGGAAGTTCAATCGGTGGCGGTGGTGCAGCATCTTCATGGGCGGTCTGCTCAGCCTTGGATATGCCCACAGTTGCGATGGCGTTCTTCTTCACGTAGGCGTTGAATGCAGCTATCTTCTTCTGCTGGTTCACGAATATCTCCTTGTCCTCGTCAGTCTGCTCTGCATCGGCAGTGTTGAACGTGCCCACGTCCTCGAGCTTGTCGATAAGTCGGTCGTTCTGGAAGATATAAACATCAGTCGCGTTGCCGTCCTCATCGGTCAGATAGTAGGCATCCACCTTGTAGTTGTTCGGATCGAGACGTTCCATCACTTCAGTCTTGCTCAACCACCAGTCCTTATACGCCACTCTGCAGTAGCTGTTCCTGCGTATGGAGGTCTCAGTGTGCTCGCCGATAAAGCGTGCCCACACCGATTTGTCCATTGGCTGAAGCGTTGGGTTCATATTGGCTTCAAGCACTTGCCAGCGTGTCATGCCGGGGTATTTCTTCTGGTTCGGGTGGAGGGTATTGTTGAACTCCTTGATGTCACGGATGTCATCAGCAATCAGTTCTTCCCATGTGTAGTACTGTTTGTCCTCATAGGTGTCATTCTTCTCATCAAACACCTTCTTGGCCTCCGTGCGGTAGTGCCTGTCCTTGGCGTAGAAGCGTCCGATGCCAAGGTGGTTCCGATGCTCCACCCTGCGTTTCTTGGCACCGTTCATCGGCTCAGCGTATTTCTCTTGGGAGTTCATCGGGGCACAGAAACGTACAAATGGGAACAATACTCCTGCCTTCAGGAAACTCTCTTTCCACTGACTCATCAAGTGGTTCTCCACCTCAACCTGTGCCGGGCAACCCCAGCCCTTGCTTTCTATCAGTCGGAACATTGAGCGGAAGCAGTCGGCAACCAAGTCCACGTTCTTGTTGCGGTTGTAGGCGTAGCCCACCACGCACTGGCTTGTGACATCATAGGCGTAGTATGCCTTCGGCCTTGCCTTGGTATCCTTCAGTTTGCGTGGAAGGTCGCGGTCATCGAATGAAATCTTTGAGAACGAGAACTCAGGCGCATGGCGGTGAACGTGTGGCATCTGCTCGTGCATGAATGTGGTGTAAGAGTCAAGCGAGTGTTCAATAAACAGTCGGTTCTTGGGCTTGTTAAGATAGTTGGTGATGGTGCTTTCGCTCAGCGACTTCGGGTCACCATTCTTGTCGGTCCACTCGCTTGCGTCGAAAAGCTCACCGGTCTCTGGGTCATACACGTCCAGCTCACCGCACACAAACGAGTTGTACAATTCCCAAACATTGGTATTGAACGGCTTGTTGGGTAACACGGCTATCGACAGAATCAAACGCTCGGTACGGTAATCCACCTTACGGCTTGTCTGGTTACCGAACTTTCGGCTGATGAGACACTGGTATCCGTCACGCTGATACTCGTTCACTTTCTTGCGGAAGCGCAACATACTTGCCGGCAATGTGTGCCCTGTCTTCATACGGTAGCCTTCCACAGCTTGCGACATCATGCTCCAGTCATACTTCTGGCCCATTGTCTTCTGTATCGCCTTGGCGTTGTTGTAGAGCTTAATACAAGCATTCAGCACGCTGGCATTGGTCACATACTCCTTCACATGAGCGTCAGTAGCGTGGTCGTGTCCGCACTGGTTGCGCCAGTCGTTGAAATATGCCACGGCTGCCTGGTCCACCTCGTAGTTGGCATCAAGCCAAGCAAGCAGCACCTCCATCGACGGGTCGGGGTACAGGGTCTTGAGTTTCTCCTGATAGGAATCGGGCAGACTGCTGACTGCGATGAGCGCGTAGTTATTTGCGGAGCCTCCTCCACGACGCACTACATCTATGCGACCGCGTGCAGAGAGCTGCTTGTAGTTGGAAACGGTCATAACGCCTCCGTCCACAAGTTCCCGCATCGAGATGCAAAGTCTGTTATCGTGGTACTCCATAATTCTGCCTCCCTTATCTTAATGCACTTGCAAACTTTTGGATAGCAGGTATATCACGCACCATCACATTGTCATAGTGGCGAACAACTGTCCCTTTGTGCAATACATCACAACCTCCGTCTCCTTTCTTCTGAAACTCCAACAGCACGCCATTGGGAAGATACTGGCGCATATAGTCATCTGAATCGTAAAGCGTTTCAATCTCCGGTATTACAATCATGATGATACCACCGCGCTCCATGGCAAGTTTGCGTATTTTACGGGCAAGGTCAGTGTTTCCACGCTCACCTTCAAATCGGAGGGCATAGTAAACCATACGCTCTGTCACCTTCAACGAGGCCATTATGAACTCGCGGTCTTCTTTTTTAATGTGAATATACCTTTTCATGTCTCACTTGTTTTGATGTTATACATATTGTGGAGTGTGGGGAGTCGAACCCCGTGGCTGTCCTACGCTCTTCGCTTTCGCTTATTCCAACTTTCCAGCCATTGCAACCGTGCCACCCCTGCGGTCTTTCCCGCTGTCATCCGAGGCCGGCCCTGCCGACTATCCAGTACAGCACCCAGGGCTTCCGTGTTATCCTGCAATCATTTTACCTCGTTTATCTTTGGTCTTACGCTACATCCGTAGCAGGATATCAGCCGTCTTATCAATCTCGCCACATAACATTCTGGTGCTGTAAATACGATGCCGTCCTCTTCTGTGTAGCTGAAACTAACACCATCCATTATCAGAACCATTGCCACCTTGTGCTTCACGCTCTGTGTCTGCCATTCCTTTAATTCGTTGTCGTTCATATTCTTTATTTGCAAAAATTCGTTATTCTCGGCCTTTTTTCGTATCTTTGGCCGCTCGTTCAATCTTGAACACGTTGCAAAGATAGTGATAATTTTCAACCCGACAAATATATTCGGGGATTATTTTCAACTTATGGGTAATATTTTATCAAGAATACAGGAAATAGCCTCCAATGAGGGGATAACCATCGGCGCTCTTGAACGTCAGATAGGCGCAAGTAAGGGTGTTTTGTCCCGTGCTATAAACAACGGTACAGACATTCAGTCTAAGTGGATTCAAACAATAGTTGAAAATTATCCCCAGTATTCAGCTCGTTGGCTCATGATTGGAGTTGGAAGCATGCTTGAAAACAACACCGATAAACAAATTCAGGGGGAGGCGAATGATGATCAAAAAAAACGCATCGCTGTTCCAGTTCCAGACAACAGCCACGAGGGTATTCCACTTATCCCCATTGACGCAATGGCAGGTGCTTTGACAGACGAGAGAACCGTACTTGAATATGAATGTGAACGCTACGTTGTACCTGCATTTAAGGGCGCAGACTTTCTCATTCCCGTAAAAGGTTCAAGCATGTACCCCAAATATAGTTCTGGCGATATTGTCGCTTGCCAACGAGTTCCGATGTCTGATTTATTCTTTCAATGGAATAAAGTTTATGTTATAGACACAAATCAAGGCGCACTCATTAAACGCATAAAACCTGGGAGCGACAAAGACCATGTCCTCATTGTATCGGACAACGAAAAATACGATCCGTTTGAGCTTCCATACTCAGCCATTCACGCAGTAGCCTTAGTTATCGGTGTCATAAGGTTAGAATAGCACCATACGCATACCCCTCCAACACCATTCGTACCCCATTTGGAGGGGTGTACCCCCTCTTTTGAGGTTCGCTTCACGCAAGAAACCCCATAAACACAAGGTTTTAGCCAGATTCTTGCACATTTTACCTATATCGCAAATGGGCAGTTTCCCCCACCCTATCCCTTAAAACTATCCCTTTCCCTCCCCCTCTATCCTACCCCCCAAAACCCCGAATGTGTAACCCCACTTTTCAGAAAATGTAACCCCACTTTGTAACCCCAGCTGTAACCCCACCCACTATTTTCGTCATTTTTGGACATAAAAAAAGGAGGTCAAACGACCTCCATTCCCACGACCGCCCAAACGGCCTTTTATTTGCGTTCTAACGCCATAAAAACACCAGCCTAATCATCTGTCCCACGAGAGCATGAAATAAGCGTAGATTGCTTGATTATAGCGCGTTTCGTGCACAATGTACCATTGCCAGACAGCCCGGCATGAAGCAAATAATTCTTCGTCGCACCGATCTGTTCAGCCGTCAAAACCGTATAAACCGCAGAAATGCTGCTAAAGTACCAGTCTTTCCGCCTCGTTCCATCGATATTGTGCAGCAGATGCACATGTATTACCTTTGCCATATTCACTCGTTTTGTTTTTGCAAATATACCAAATAATCATTATATGGAATAATTTCGCAATACTAAATTTCAGAAACACCATAAAAAAAGTGGCCTCAGCCACCATTCTACCCCACCCCAACACAACACCAACCACCAACAGAAACGCAATATAAACCACCCGTAAGCCCCATGTAAACCACAGGAGCCTCAACAAGCCCCAAAAGTAAACCAAATGTAAGCCTATGTAAACGCTTCGTTTTACGCCGTCATTTCAGCCACACACGCCTAACTCGTTGAAACACAAACCTCTCACCCATTTTTCAGCCGACCGACTCATATACGCTTCGTTCTGTGCCCCATACAAGTTTTACAATCTGTTTGTTCATAAGTAATTAAAAATTATAGATGAAAGAATTTCAATAATTTGTCTGCTCCGCACCCGTTTCAATAACCGTGGTGCAAAGTGATATTTTTTATCAAGAGATTTAAAAGTGCCGCCCAGTTTTAGTTTTATTTGCCGGACGGCACTTATTTTCCTAATTGTTATTTATTAGCGTTTTTCTGCTCTACAAGATATTGTTCCTGCTTGTAGGTGAATGCCATGAATACGATTGAGAGTACGCATGCTCCGATAAGGAGGATGAATGTCCATTCCCAACCTGCACCTTCAGCAACATAACCGATAACGATGTTTGCCAAAACTGCTGTACCAAGCACGTAACCCATGAAGCCTGTCAAGCCGGCAGCTGTACCAGCAACATTCTTCGGAGCCAAGTCGAGTGCCTGAACACCGATCAACATCACAGGACCGTAGATCAAGAAGCCGATAGCGATCAAGCAGCCGATAACCACGTTCAAGTTGTCGAGGTTTTCCATGTAGACAATGATTGCAACGATAATCAACGCCATGAAGATAATTGTCGGCAACGCGCGGCGTCCGTGGAACACCTTGTCGCTCAACCAACCGCAGATGATTGTGCCAGGGATGGCTGCCATCTCGTATGCGAAATATGCCCAACCTGCATCTTTAAGGTTGATACCTCTTTCTGTAAGAATTGTAGGAGCCCAGTCGAGACATCCGTAACGAACCATGTATACAAATGCGTTTGCGATTGCGATGTACCAAAGCAGCTTGTTGCTGAGCACTGTGCGGAAAATCTGTGCTGTTGAAAGCACTTCTTCCGACTTCTTGGCATCGTAGTTCTTGCCGGCGCAACCGCTCCACTTCTCAATTGAAGGAAGACCGCACGATTGTGGGGTGTCGCGAATCATCAAGTATGCGAGAATGGCGATAAGAATAGCTGTTGCTGCAGGGAATGCGTAAGTACCGATAAGGAAGTAGTACTGTTCCTGTGCGCCATAGAACCATGAACCGAACCACATAGCGCCGTAAACAGCCATCGGGCCTACCAAGGCTCCACCGACGTTGTGGGCGCAGTTCCAGAACGACATCCATGTGCCGCGTTCCTTGATCGAGAACCAGTGGGTCATCACGCGTCCGCACGGAGGCCAACCCATACCGTTAAACCAACCTACGAGGAAGTTGAGCACTGCCATCAATGTAATCGCCAAACCTTTGTTTCCAGCGCCAATCCATTGAATAGGTACAATCATGAACAACATTGACAACGCTGCGCAGATAAGTCCCAATGGGAGGAACTTGCGGGCGTCGCTGCGGTCGCTGATTGATGCCATCAAGAATTTTGAGAATCCGTATGCAATGGCGTTCATCGAAAGAACGATACCAAGCTCGCCTTTTTCAAAGCCAAACGGCGCCAACGCCGGGATAGCCATTGAGAAGTTCTTACGGACAATGTAGAAACCGGCATAGCCGATAAAGATACCTAAAAATACCTGCCAACGATAGTTCTTATAAGTTGAGTCTATCTTCTCCTTTGCCATCTCGGGCTTAAAGGGAGGGGGTGTTAAAAAACCTGACATGATTGAAATAGATTTTTGTGTAGTTTTTATTATAAGTTAATTTCTTAATCGCTTTCTTTTCGGTTTCGTTAGGAAAACTTTTGTTTTTCGTTCGCAAACATAGTAATATTTTTTGGATTTCACCACGAAATTTAGGAGAATTTTTCCAAAAAAATTACTATGTCACGAAGAACAGGTTTAAAATCAACCAATTACAATCCTAAACAAACCATAAAAATTATGCTCAAGAGCTTTGAGGGAAACACCGACGTATCCCCTCAAACACTCCTACTTACTTGTTCAATTTTTCCGTTGCCTCAAGGTCGAGAGCGCGTGCAAGTATGGATATCGGATGCTCCACCTTCGTAGGTGTCGACATCTCGATCTGCCACTTGCAGGTTTCGCAATCGGTTGCCACAACATCGACTTTCGCCTTTTCAATCTCTGCAAAAAGCGACGAACCGATGCCTTGCGAGGTTTCATAATTTTCCTTCTTGAAACCGTATGTTCCGGCGATGCCGCAGCATTGCGACGGAAGAACCGTCAGCTCCATACCCGGAATCTTGCGGAGAAGGTCGATTGAATAATACGACCATCCAAGTTTCTCCATGTGGCATGGTGTGTGGTAAGCGGCTTTCAAATGGAAATCATTGCGAAACTTCAATTTCGCCCCGTTTTCAATCAACATATGCACAAAGCGGGTTGCAAGATTAATCTGGTCGCGCACGTCGGAATTGTCGACACCGAGCAAGTGAGGATATTCATCGCGCATAGTGAACACGCATGTCGACGAAACTCCCACAACCGGGCGATTGTCTTCGTTGACCGACTTGCGTATCGACGACACGTTGAGCGCGGCCTGCTTCTTCGCCTGATTGATCAATCCGTTGGAAATCAGAGCCACACCACAGCACTTCTCCTCATCAAGGAGATGCACACCATAGCCGAGAGCGTTGGCTACAGCCACGAAATCCTTGCCGAGTTGCGGATAGTTGTAGTTGACATAGCAACCATGGAAGAAGCTGATATGCTTCTTAAACGCATCCTGACGCGCTTCGGCGTTGCGCTGGAACCACGTTTCGAATTTCTGTCCAGAATATTTCGGGAACGTGCGGTGTCCGTCGATTTTAAGCACACTGTCCATCACCATCTTCACAGGCTTCAAGCCGAGCGCGAAATTGGTAACAGGAGCGACCATTGTGGCGAATGTGCCCATAAAATCGGTGTTTGCGAGCAATTTGTCGCGGAGTGACGGGCGGTGTTTGCTGTATTTTATGCGTGCCGACTGGATGATGTCGCCGATTTTCACATTCGACGGACAAGCCACCTCGCAACGCTTGCAGTTAAGGCAATATTTCAACGCCTCGTCAAAAAATTCGCCTCTCTTCAAGCGGAGACGCTCGCCGTCGGGTCCTGCCTGCTTCGGACCTGGATAGTTCGGATTCACCGGAACCACCGGGCAGTATACCGTGCAGACTGTGCACTTTATGCACTGCTCGAAATTGTTGGCGGAAATGTTTTTATCTTGTAAGTTTTCCATTGTTTCCTTTCATTTATTTCAAATTGTCTGCGACATACAATGCGGTCAAAAGCGCCACTCCGGCACCGCAACCCTCATAGAGAGCATTGAATCCGCTGAGCACCGAACCTGCGGCATAGAGATTCTCAAGCACTTTGCCTTCTTTCTTCACATTGAAATTGGCATCGGTAGCAACTCCGAATGTCTGATAACCCTGCTTGTTGAAGAACTGTGGGTCGCACCATTCGGCACGGTCTGCCGCAAAATCAACATCGAGTCCGAACACCGGCTCCACAATTTCGTTTGAATGAGCCACCAAGCCGTTGCTGAAGAAACTGCCTGTGGTCAGGATATAATTGTCGGCTTTTATGCCGTTATCTGCATGATTTATTGTGTATACAGCCTTGACCTTTCCTCCTTCGACGTCGGCACGCACCACACTGTCGCCAAGCATGAACACGCCTCTAAGACGCTCAAACTCGCGGCGAAGCTGCTGCTGTGTGCGGATCCCTGACACCGAAGGTGGCATTGTCGGCACTAAGACTACAGACGGCACTGCTTTCCGTAACGCTTTCACAAGTTTCTGAGAAGCGAGTCCCACTGCGGCCGGCAATACCACCGCATCAACCCCAATAGAGTAATTTTTAAGTATGGTCAATAACTGATTATGTATGTTCTCTTTGTCAAGAACACGCGCAATGTTAGTGGCGCGCATTTCTGTAGGGCTTTTGCGCAGACGGTCGACCTCTTCGATATGAATGAGCTCCTGACAGCACTCGGCACCCATGTCCTCCAACGCGTCGGTCACGAATTTCATGTTGAAATCCAAGAAACCTGCGATGTTGGCAACACGCACCTTCTTGCCCTTGAATTCTTCAGCACCCTTGAAACGGCTGAACTCCGACAATGTCAGCCAAGCCGGTTTCAATGTGCCCATCGGAGTGAGATGCAACGCATTTTCCGTTGCCTCGCCTTCCACTTCCACACCACTGTCGGCAAGCAGTTGTTTTGCCTCGGATGCATATTTGGCGAAATCTCCGATTTTCTTATATGGATGAGAGGCTTCGAGTTTCGCAACTGCCTCCACAGGATTTTCCACAGCTGTACCGTCAGGCAGACGGTTGAGCAGCTCGAACGAGCCGGAAGAGAAATGCAATGCGCTCTGTCCGGCAGAGATAATGGCGCACTTGACGCCCTTCTTCTGCAAGCGGATGCCACAGGCGAGTCCGCTGAGGCCGCCGCCGATGATTACTGTATCGAATTTCATTTTTCTACCTCCTCGTTGTTAAGTTTCATGTCGCACACACCGCCGTAAAGCCACTGTGTGAACTCATTTTCTCTCAAAGCATCGCCCCAAGCCACTGGATAAACACCTTTCCAGCGTTCATTGAGGAATGTGGCAAGATTGCCTTTCGCCTTCTTCGCGCAGTTGTGAGCCTCGCCAAGAAGTCCGGCGGCACGGCAGGCGCAAAGTTCGCCCTGGCACGTTCCCATACCCACACGGGTGCGGCGGCGCAGGTCAATCATATTTGTCACGTGGAGCTCGTTCAGCGCGTAGTTGACCTCTCCCACCGAAACATCCTCGCATTCGCACACAAGGCTGTTGTCGTATTCTGTGCTTGACGGGATTTTTTCAGCAAGTTCACCATGACGATGATATGCGGATTTCTGACCTACGCTCATGTCGAACGTTTTGCCCGACGGCACATCCTTCGGAGCGCGGGAGCCTGGAAGCGGAGTCTCGGCTGTGACGCATTTCTTGTCCACGCCGAGCTTCTTGCAAGCCAAGTCGGCAGCCCATTCCGCCATCAAGCGGTAGGTCATCAGCTTTCCGCCGGTGATTGTGGCGAAACCCGGCACGCCGTCGCGTGTCTCATGGTCGAGAAGCACGATGCCGCGGCTGATGTTTCGTCCCGAAGGATCATCGTCGCTGGCAACCAGCGGACGCACACCCGCATAAGCGCGGAGGATGCGTGTCGACGCCAACGCCGGCGCGAGTTTCTCGCCCTCGGTGAGCAGAATGTCGACCTCATCGGGAGTGACGCGCATATCGTCAACCTCGTCGAAGCCCACGCGGCTCGATGTCGTACCGATAAGGCAGATTGTGTCGCCCGGCACGAGGATATCGGCGTTGGCCGGCTTGCGGCAACGATTGAGCACTATATTGTTAACACGGTGTCCGAAAATCAGCAACGAGCCTTTGGCTGGGAACATACCCACACGGCAGCCTGCCATAGCGGCGATGTTGTGACCCCAGATACCACCGGCGTTGATGGTCAACGGTGCGAAATATTTGCTTTTTTCCTTAGTCTTATGGTCGAAAACCTCAACGCCAATCACGCGGTTCTGCTCTTTGACAAGCGAAAGCACCTCGTGATACACAAGGATTTTCGCCCCATGGGCTTTTGCGTCGATAATATTGGCGAGAGTGAGGCGGAACGGATCGACAGAGCCATCAGGCACTTTCACCGCTCCGACAATCGTAGGATTGACCGACGGCTCCATGCGCTTAGCCAACTCCGGATCGATGATTTCGGCGTTGATGCCAGCCTCTTGGCACGACTTAACAAACGTTGCTTGATATGCCAGGTCGTCTTCCGGCAGGGTGATGAACAAGCCGTCGTTCTCCTCCACGCAGTGGCTTGCCACCTTGCGCAGAATCATGTTTTCCTTGATGCACTCCGAAGCCGACTCCTTGTCGGTCACCGCATAGCGGGCGCCGCTGTGAAGCAGTCCGTGGTTGCGACCTGTGGCTCCCGAAGCGAAATCGAAACGCTCCAGCAGCAAAACGCGCAAGCCACGCAACGCGCAGTCGCGCGCCGTGCCGGCTCCTGTTGCTCCTCCTCCTATGACTATTACGTCATATTCGTTTTCTTTATTTACCATGTCTCTTTAAACTAACGAAGTATCAAAATAAAATCTCTGGTTTCTATGTCAAAACCGTTTATGTTTCATTTCACAGCAAAATTATATACAATTTTTTATTCACGAAACTTTTCCGAAACTTTTTCTTGAAAAAAGCAAAAAAAATTTCGCCACGAAAGCAAAAACTTTCGTTTTTATGTTATAAAACATATTTTTATAGCACGAGAGCAAAAAAACTCCGAAAGCGGGAAGACTTTCGGAGTTAATCTTTAGCAAAGCGCAATCACTGCGCAATGACTAAATACATTCTTTCATCTATAATTATATTTGTATGCTTAGAACTCAAACGCCACGCGAGCCTGGATTGAGTGCAGGTTCTTGTCGAGCATGAATTCCTTTGTATACTCTTGGTTGAGTTTCTGATAAGAATAGTTCAAGCGAGCTACGATATTATCAGTAACGTAGTAGTTTACGCCCAAAGTGAACGTGTCAGCCTTACCGCCGATCACCGACTGGTCAGCCACGCCGAATGACTGGTTGAGCGTGCTTGAATAGAACTTGCCGTCATAGAACATGTGGCCTGCCATGATGTCGTTAAGATCGGTGTGGTTGAAGCGTGCTACAACCTCAAGCGATTTGCCTTTCGGACGGTTCATCAAAGCGTCAACACTGTTGTAGCGATAGTTCTTGCCAAGAATCATGAAGCCAGCCTCAACTGTATAGCCGTAGAATTTGGCGTCCTGGTCAACACCCATAAGACCCTGGTAAGCCGACAGCGTTGGGAACATTGTTGAAAGCAGCGTTCCGAGCGATGAAGTGAAGTTGTAGTCCCAGTCGCGCTCACGCACATAGTCAGCGTGCAACCACTCGCCCTTCACATACACCTTCTTATAGCTTGCCATCACTTCGGCACCGAATTTCAGACCAGTCTTCACGTTGTTGATTGTTGCATTGAGGAATTTGGTGTTGTCAACGCAAGACTCAAGATTTGAAGACAAAGTCACAGTGCGGTTGTAATCGTCAGAACCGTTTGTGAAACCGTTTGCGTCAGGACGTCCGTAGTTTACAGAACCACCGGCATGGAATGCCCAGTCGTCACCGCTCACGCGTCCGAGCAGGCGGGCTGACAATGCATAGCCCATATCACCGCCTTTGACAACTTCTGTCGGGTTTGAGAATTTCTGCGAGAACACACCACCCTCAGCCCAGAAGTATTTGTGATAGTAGCGATAGCTGACACCGATTGCACGGCCTGTGCCGAGAGCAGCTACAGTAGCCGACTTGTTGATGAACGGATAGTCCATCGTGCTCTGGATATTCTCAGCCGAGAACGGCTCTGCGAAGTTACCCACACGGAGGAAACCATTCTTGTTTGTGTGCCAACGCAGATATGCGTCTTTCAACCAGTTTTTCGAAGCGAAATCAACGTCAAGCTTCATATCCACCTTCGATCCGATTTTGCTTATGATGCGGATGCGTGCGGCAGAGAATTTCGCGCCCGAACCGCGGTCTGTGTAATCGTCGATATAATGAGCACCGTCGATAGCGACGCGACCGCCGACACGGAATGAGAACTTGTCGTTGTCTGACTTGAATTTCACAAGACCCTCATCCATATAGCCTTGCAACTCGCGTTGTGCTTCGGTCAGTTCAGAATTGCTTTCCTGGGCAAACAATGGCATCGCGCCAGCCATACAGCAAACACCCAAAGCTAAGATATATTTTTTCATACTGTTATTTCAATTATATATTTCTTGTTCGTGGTTAGGTTTATTTCGCATAATGAAGTTCGTCGAGCACTTGCTGTGCAGTCTTCACCGGAGTGTTTTTGTGCAAGTTGTCTGGCAGACCGCATTTTGCATTCGAGCGGAAATAGTTCAGACCCTTTGCAAGATAGCCCTCAAGAGTCTCGCGGTAGAAATTGATAGCGAGGTCGGCGTGGTTGGTAAACGCACCGTCAACATAGTTCTTGTCTGCTCCACCTTCCTTCTTCGGGTCGCACCACGGACCTGTATACTTCAAGAGTTGCTCCTGAGTGTTGAATGTCCAAGCGTGGATGTCCATTCCTGTGCGGCGGATCATGTCGCCCTGCCATGGATACAAGCTTGTAGTATAGCCCGTGATATAGTCGATGTTCGGGCCCATTGCAGTAGCACCGTTGTCGATTGCGAAGTTGATCTTCTCAGCGTAAGACGCAGGAGTTGAGTTTGTCATATCATACATCAAGAACAATGTAGGAATCTTGCGTTTGAACTCCTGGTTCATATTGATAAGACCGCCGAGGCTGAATGTCTGAAGGATGATACGAGCCTTTGTGTTGGCGATATCCACATTTCCAGGAACACCGTTTTTATAAGCGATCTTTTTCATTTTGCTGGCGTCCTCATCATACCAGCCGTGTTTCTTCAAGCATGCGCACAATGCTTTCTCCATGCCTGCAAACAAGTAAGGAGCCTTTGTCTCGATATAGACACCCGGACGGTTGCCGTTGTCGTATGGGTCTGGCTCATACTGAGTGCTGACATACTTTCCATTCTCGTCACGGTTCACGATACGCTTGCCGTTGGCGTCGCGCTTGATGCGGTAGCCCTCGGCAATCATAAGCACGTCGTCGAGAGTAAGGATGTCAAGACCTACAAACGAGCTGCGTGCCTGCTCCGGGTTGGCTTCGTTGAACCAAGAACCGATGTCGAGTTTCAGCAACTCATCATAAGTGAACGCGCTCACGTAGTCGTTCTGGCGGCTTGGATAGATAACCTCAACGTCGGTTGTGCGGAGAAGGCTTTCATCGTGAAGCGCAAGGATTACACCGTCTTTTGTTTTCTGAAGGTCGCACTCGATGTAGTCAGCACCGATGTTACGAGCCCAGCGCATAGCAGCCTCACTCTCTTCCGGAGCCCAGAACTCTGTTCCGCGGTGAGCGATGACGATGTTTTTGGGAGTGTAGTCGATCACCTCCTTCTGCTCGGCAGAAAGAGCATGAAGTTCTGGAACGTCCGCTGTGGAGTATCCATCAGTTCTCACATCGTCCTGACAAGAGAACATACCCAGGCAAAAAGAGGCAGACAGTAAATATACTGGCATCTTTTTGATGCAAGTGAAGTTTGATTTCATAAATAATATTTTGTTAATTAATAAAAAATTAGGTTTTTATCCTTTCTATTTTTTTCAAGCATCTCTCTTTGCTGACGTCACACAAAAAGAGAACCGGCCGGCAGTTACGTCCTACTGCCAGCCGGAGCCTATATTCCTATTATTATTATTTTGTTCTGAAGATAGATTCATCTCAATTGCCGAAAACACAGCATCGCCACAGGCAACACCGTCCATAAAAACTACAGACTCAAAAAACGGTTGGGAGAAATACCCCTTCCCTGTAAAATCAGCATAGTTGCGTGAATAACAAGTGTTTAGCGTAAGCTTTTTCATTTTTTAATTTTAAGAGTAAAAGTTTCTCGTTCGGTTTCGTTTTAGTGCGATGAAAGCCATCATCTTTCATTACGCCACAAATGTATAAACAATAATTGAGATACGAAACTTTTTCGGTTGTTTTTTTCATTTAAAATCGATTTTTATTTCATTTTGAAATTTAGCAAGGAAATTTGTATGTTATGCAACATGTTTTGGGGTCTTTCACTAAAAATATTTTGCAAAACTGTTATTTTTTCGTTATTTTGCAGAGCGAATCAAAAACTTTGAAATCAAATCATAACATATAATAATTCACATGACTAAAGACGAAAGGCAATCACTTATCCTCGATCTGCTCATGCAACAGGACTCGTTGCTTGTCACCGACTTGTCTGAGCAACTCAACGTCTCATCGGTTACGATACGAAAAGACCTGACAGAGCTTGAGAAAAAAAAGAAACTCTACCGCAACCACGGTAAAGCAATCCTCATAGACCCTTACAGCGAAAACAAGAATGTAAGCGAAAAGGAGCGGCTGTATGTGGAGGAGAAACGGCTCATCGGAGCAGCGGCAGCGCAGCTGGTCACTCCGCGCGACTCCATCCTCATCGCATCCGGCACCACAGTCCACGCGTTGGCGCGCAACATCCACACGACCGACAAGCTGACCGTGATAACGGCATCGCTCGAAGTGGCGCGCATCCTTGCCAACGACCACAACGTCGACATCATCGAGCTTGGCGGAATCCTCCGCCACAGCAGCTTGTCGGTGGTCGGCAAATATGCAGAGTCGGCATTGAGCGACTTCTCCTGCAGCAAGTTGTTTATCGGTGTCGACGGCATCGACCTCGACTTCGGCATCACAACAACCAACATGATGGAGGCAAGCCTCAACCGCGTTATGATACAAACCGCGCAAAAGACCATCGTGCTCGCCGACTCATCCAAATTCGGACGCCGCGGCTTCAGCAAGATCGTCGACACAAAAGACGTGGACCACATCATCACCGACTCGCACATCTCTCCGTCAACGGCACACGCCATCGAGGAGATGGGCATAGAGCTGACAATTGTTCCTGTCCACTGACCTCCAACCAAGCACAAATAATAAAAGCAATCCCGGAAACCATCGTCTCCGGGATTGCTTTTATTATACCTATATATACTGATTAATATGCAAACATCGGATAGTCTGCCATCATGGCGTTAACCTTATCGCGCACAGAGCGGATAACCGCCTCATCCTCGTTGTGGCTGAGCACCGTGTCAATCATCTCGACGATGTCGCCCATGAGGTCTTCCTTCACGCCACGTGTAGTGATGGCAGCCGTGCCGAGACGCACACCCGACGTTTGGAACGGAGAGCGGCTGTCGAACGGCACCATATTCTTGTTGGCAGTGATGTCGGCGTCAACGAGCACCTTCTCTGCCACCTTGCCGGTGAGTTCCGGGAAACGGGTGCGCAAATCCACAAGGATGCAGTGGTTGTCTGTGCCGCCGCTCACAATCTTGTAGCCCTTTGCAATCATAGCCTCCGCCATAGCCTTGGCATTCTTCTTCACCTGCTTCTGATAGTCTTTGTATTCCGGCTGCAAAGCCTCGCCGAAAGCCACAGCCTTGGCAGCAATCACATGCTCAAGCGGACCGCCCTGAACACCAGGGAACACCGCAGAGTCGAGAATTGCCGACATCTTCTTCACAACGCCCTTAGGTGTTGTTTTGCCCCATGTATTCTCGAAATCCTTGCCGAGCAGAATCAAGCCGCCGCGCGGACCGCGGAGAGTCTTGTGGGTTGTAGATGTCACGATATGCGCATATTTCAACGGATTGTCGAGCAGTCCGGCAGCGATAAGTCCGGCAGGGTGAGCCATGTCGATCATCAACAACGCGCCTATTTCATCGGCAATCTTACGCATGCGTGCATAGTCCCACTCGCGTGAATATGCGCTCGCGCCTCCGATAATCAGTTTCGGACGCTCGCGGAGAGCCACTTCCTCCATCATATCGTAGTCGACCAAACCGGTGTCTTCCTTCACACCATACTCAAGGGCATGGAAAACCAAGCCTGAGAAATTCACAGGTGAACCATGACTGAGGTGACCGCCGTGCGACAAGTTCAATCCGAGGAATTTGTCGCCTGGTTTCATCGTTGCCATAAACACAGCCATATTTGCCTGTGCGCCAGAATGCGGCTGCACGTTGGCATACTCGGCGCCGAAGATTTCCTTCACGCGCTCGATGGCAAGCGTTTCCGCCTCATCGACCACCTGACATCCGCCATAGTAGCGGTGGCCGGGATAGCCTTCGGCATACTTGTTTGTGAGGCACGACCCCATGGCGCGCATCACCTGGTCGCTGACAAAGTTTTCAGAGGCAATCAACTCTATGCCTTTCTTCTGGCGCTGATGTTCGCGCTCGATGATGTCGAAAATCAAATCGTCTCTTTTCATATTGGTCTTATATAATAAGTTTTATAATTATTTCTTTTTCTGCACCGACCAGCCAAACTTGCCTATCTTGTCGCCAAGTCCGTAATAGTTGCCGTGGGCATAGGCGATAAGGTCGGCTGCCTGCATATCGAACGCTCCGGTTTCCGGATTGATGAAACGCTCGTCGGCAAGCGTGCAAAGCACTTCAGATATAAACATGTCGTGGCTGCCCAACGGGATTATCTCCTTCACTCGGCACTCGATAGACAGCGGCGCCTCCTCAATATATGGAGCCTGCACCATCGTGCCGCGGCGCGGAGTGAGCCCCGTTTCCGCAAACTTGTCGTAGTCCCTGCCCGACCTCACTCCACACCAGTCTGCGGCATGCGCCATGTCGCGGTTTGTGAGATTGAGCGTAAACTCCATATTTTCCTTCAGCAATGCGTAGCTGTGACGCTCCTTGCGCACCGACACATAGCACATAGCAGGGTCGGAACATATCGTGCCAACCCACGCCACGGTTATCAGGTTATAGTTTTCCGGGGCGTTGCCACACCCCACAAGAATAGCCGGAAGCGGATAAATCATCGTGCCCGGACGCCACACTTTCTTTGCCATTAGCCCTTACTTCAGTTCTATATCCTCCTTTTCAATCATCCGCTCGCAGTAGCGGCATTTCAGCGTAACATTGTCCTTGTCGATGACGTTGAAATACGTGCGCATCGGCTCGTTGTTGGTGATGCACTTGGGATTGGTGCACCGCACGATGTCGACAATGTAGTCGGCAAGCGTCACCTTGAACTTTTTCACCACTTTGTAGTCCTCGATGATGTTCACGTTGACGTTTGGCGCAACCAAAGCCAGGCGGTTGAGCGTCTCTTCAGGAAAAGTCACACCCGACACTTTCAAGATGCCTTTTTTGCCGAGTTTCTTGCTGTCGAGGTTATAGCCGATTGTGACACTGCCCTCCACATTTTCCAAATCAAGCAGACGCACCACCTTGAAAACGAGGTGGGACGGAATATGGTCAATCACCGTGCCATTCTGCAAAGCGGCGACGGCGAGTTTGCTGTTATCGTTCATTTTCTCTGAGTTCCTTTACGTTAATACCTAAAACTTTGCAAATGATTGCCTGACGGGCATAGAGTCCGTTCTGCGCCTGCTGGAAATAGTAGGCTTTCGGATTGTCGTCGACATCCTGCGAAATCTCGCCGACACGTGGCAGCGGATGCAGGATGCGCACCGTTGGCTTGCTGTCGTCGAGCATCGAATTGTGGAGATTGTATAGATTCTTCACACGCTCATATTCCTCAAGGTCGGAGAAACGCTCGCGCTGCACGCGCGTCATATAAATGATGTCGCTCTCATTGATCACGTCCGGCGAGAACTCGTGAGTCTCGCGGTAACGGATGCCGTGCTCATTGCAGAAGTCCTTGTATTCCTGTGGCATTTGCAGCTCGTTGCACGCCACGAAATTGAACGTAGGGTTGAAATACGACATTGCCATCAGCAATGAATGCACCGTGCGGCCATATTTCAAGTCGCCCACCATGGTGATTGTCAAGTCGCGCAGCGTGCCCTGAGTCTTATAGATAGAGTAAAGGTCGAGCATTGTCTGCGACGGATGCTGGTTGGCACCGTCACCGGCATTGATGACCGGCACACGCGACACCTCCGACGCATAGCGCGCCGCGCCCTCAAGATAGTGGCGCATTATTATCAGGTCGACATAGTTGTTGACCATCATGATTGTGTCCTTTAGCGTCTCACCCTTCGACGAGCTCGACGTTGCCGCATCGGAGAATCCAATCACCCGTCCGCCAAGACGGTTCACTGCGGTTTCAAAACTCAGGCGGGTGCGTGTCGACGGCTCAAAAAACAGAGTCGCCACGACTTTGCCCTCAAGAAGTTTCCGGTTCGGGTTTGCCTCAAAATATTTCATATCCTCGAGCAAATCCAGCATCTCCTGCTTTGAGAAGTCGGAAATCGATACAAGACTTTCGTTTTCCATATATATATCTTCGTCTTATTGAATAAGTTAATATCCGAATAAAAAAATAGCCAATCCACACAAATCGTGCTGACTGGCTTATATCGTCGACGACAACGCCGCGGTGTCCGCTTGCCGGAAGTACCGCTGGAATAAGACTGTATGTTGGTTCGTCTGCTTCATTGTTGCCGTTCTTTCATTGCAAAGTTACGAAATCTTTGCAATGGGCAACACATTTGGTCCCGCTTTTTCACCTGAATTTTCATTTTTTTATGCGAATTGCTATCTTTGCACCTCAATTGAGGATATGTAGTATCCGATTATTTCAACAGTAAACAAAAATGGCAGAAACCCATACTATGCCGCATGGCACGACATTAATTCATCATACATAAAAACATTCGACATGACAGGCAAAGCTAAAGGCTATTTTCTCGGAGCAGTGGCTGCAGCCACATACGGTATGAACCCACTGTTCGCGCTACCACTCTACGACGACGGCATGGACTCTGACTCCGTGCTGTTTTTCCGCTATCTTTTCGCCATTCCGCTCCTTGCGATAATGCTCAAGGCACGCGGACGCAGCCTGGCGATAAAGCGTTGCGAGGTGGCTCCGCTGCTGTTTTTCGGCGTGATGATAGCGCTGTCGTCGCTCACGTTGTTTCTCAGCTACGGCTACATGGGAGCGAGCATCGCCTCCACGCTGCTGTTCATATACCCCATTCTGGTAGCTCTGATAATGGCTGTAATGTTTCATGAGCGGCTCAGGGCGGCAACCGTAGTGTGCATGCTCTCGGCACTGATCGGCATCGCCCTGCTCTACAAAAACGAGGACGGGTCGACAATAAGCCTTGTGGGCTCAATCATCGTGTTTTTCTCGTCGCTCTCCTATGCCATCTATCTCGTTGGCGTAAACCGCGTGAAAGCCATCAAGGACGAGCCTACACTGAAAATCACGCTCTACGTTCTCGTGTTCGGACTCTCTGTGTTCATAATCAGACTGCTGTGGATTGGACAGATAACGATGCCGTCGCACTGGTATATGTGGGGCAACGTGCTGGGTCTTGCCGTATTTCCCACGGCGATATCCTTCCTGTGCACCACCGCCGCAATCCAGAGCATCGGCTCCACCCCAACCGCAATTCTCGGCGCGCTGGAACCAGTCACCGCAATATTCTTCGGCATCATGATTTTCGGAGAGACAATGTCGGCACGGCAAAGCGTCGGGCTGGTGCTCATAATCGTGGCTGTGACCCTGGTAATCGCCGGAGGAAGCCTTTCGGTGCCGCTGACACGCTTCCGGCGTCTCTTCCCGCGTCTGCTCAAAAGAAAATAATGTTGGCTGTTAGCGCAGAATTGCGTAACTTTACGGCCTGATTTCTGAACAGTAAAAATTCAACGATATGACTGCACAAATTCTTAACTTTATAACGTGGGACTGCAACCCCGACTTGATTTCATCGCCAATCACCATCCGCTGGTACGGACTGATGTTTGCCATCGGCTTTATCCTCGGCGCTTGGATTCTGTCGAAAATGTTCAAGCACGAGGGAGAGCGCAGCAGCTGGGTGGATTCGATTTTCGTGATTGTGGTAATCTGCACCATCGTGGGCGCACGCCTCGGACACGTGTTCTTCTACGCGTGGGACTACTACTCGCAGCACCCTTCCGAGATACTCAAAGTCTGGGAAGGCGGACTTGCAAGCCACGGCGGGGCTATAGGCATCCTTATCGGCATCTGCCTCTACTCCTATTTCGTCACCAAGCGCTCGCCGCTGTGGACTCTCGACCGTCTTGTGGTGCCTGTGGCTCTCGTTGGCGGACTTATCCGTCTGGGCAATCTTTTCAACTCCGAGATTTTCGGACATGTCACCACGCTTCCGTGGGGATTCTATTTTGTCGACTCTCTGGAATGGCAGAACATGTGTGCCGAATACGGTTACAAGGTGGCTTGCCACCCTACGCAGATTTATGAGGCTCTTTGCTACTTCGCACTGTTCGGACTGCTGATGTGGATGTACTGGAAGCGCAACTCAGAGGAACGCCGCGGACTGATTACCGGAGTGTTTTTCGTAGTTCTTTTCTTATGCCGCTTCCTCATCGAGTTTGTCAAGAACCCACAGGAAAGTTTCGAAGTGGGAATGCTCCTCAACATGGGACAGCTTCTAAGCCTTCCGTTCATCATTGCCGGCGTGGTTCTCGTTGTCCGCGCATTGCTTCGCCCGCGCGTGGCAATCGACTACAAAAACGAGTTCGCTCCGGAAGAAAAAAAGAAATAGCAAGCCATGTTGTCTTTCTATGACATCGTCGGTTTTTCCGACCACCCTGCCAACCTATCCTCCGCCGACAGACTGCTTGGCATAGGCATCATAGCCGCAATCTGTCTGCTGGCATACTTTCTGCTCAAGAAGATAGTATTTCCTCTTGTCAAACGGTTCACGGAAAAGACCGATGCAACATGGGACGACCATCTGTTCAACAGCCGCGTGCTCAACCTGGCGGCATACCTGCTCCCGGCACTGCTCGCCTATATGTTTGTGCCAATGCTGTTCAGCGACCATCCGATGACCGTCACCGTCATCGACAAAGCGTTTCTGCTGCTCATCGTCGCAATATCCACACGGCTGGTATGCGCGTTCATCTCTTCGTTCCAGATTATCAGCTCTGAATCCGAGCTGCTGAGAAAACGTCCGCTGACTGGTATATACCAGACATTCAAGATTCTTGTGGTATGCGTGGGCATAATCCTTGCTGTCAGCATATTGCTCAACCGTGAGCCAAGCACCATCCTTGCCGGACTCGGTGCCTCGGCAGCCGTGCTCATGCTGGTGTTCAAGGACTCGATAATGGGACTTGTGGCAGGCGTGCAAATCAACTACTACGACATCCTGCGTCCGGGCGACTGGATGATTCTCGAAAAGCGCGGCGCCAACGGGATGGTAACCGCCGTGACTCTCAACTTCGTGAAAGTGCAGAATTGGGACAATTCGGTCACAACCATCCCCACACATGCGCTGATTACAGAGTCGTTTCAGAACTTCCGCAACATGTGGGACGAAGGCGGACGCCGGATGCGCGAACTTGTCTATATCGACATAACTTCGGTGCACAAGTGCTCTGCCGACGAGGTTGAACGCCTGGCGGAAATGATTCCCAACTGCCCGACATACGGCACCGACGTGACAAACCTATTCTTTTTCCGATTCTATATGGAGCACCGCATGCGCTCAAATCCACTCACCAACCCGCAGCCGCACCTGATGGTGCGCCAACAGCCAGTGTCGGCTTGCGGACTGCCCGTGGAGCTTTACTGCTTCACTTCATGCACGCAATGGGTCGATTTTGAGCACTTCAAGGCGGAAATTGTAGAGACGGCTTACGCCTCGCTCGGCAAGTTCGGCTTGAGAGCGTTCCAGTCGCCTTCGGGAATAGACTTCGACAAATTGAAAAATTAACGTATGGCGAACAACAATATCATCATAAAAGGCGCAAGGGTCAACAATCTGAAAAACATAGATTTGGAGATTCCTCGCGGCAAATTCATCGTTATCACCGGACTTTCCGGCTCCGGCAAATCGTCGTTGGCGTTCGACACGCTTTATGCCGAAGGACAACGGCGTTACGTGGAGAGCATGTCATCGTATGCCCGGCAGTTTCTCGGCCGTATGCAGAAGCCTGAATGCGACTTCATTAAAGGATTGCCGCCTGCCATCGCCATCGAGCAGAAAGTGTCGACGCGCAACCCGCGAAGCACGGTGGGAACAGCATCGGAAATCTACGACTATCTGCGGCTGCTGTTTGCTCGTATCGGCAAGACGTTCTCGCCTGTGTCGGGCAACTTGGTGAAGAAAAACACGGTGGATGATGTTGTTGAATGCATGAAAAACTATGCCGACGGCACACGCATCGCCATCGTCGCACCCATCGTCCTGCCATCTGGACGAACCATCGAGGAGCAGCTCGACATCTACAAAAAGGAAGGCTTCTCACGCATTGAGCGCAACGGCGAATTTCTACAGATTGACGATGCAAAAGACTGCGACACGAACTGCAACCTGCTAATCGACCGTCTGACCGTCTCTTCCGACGCCGACACCATAAGCCGCCTTACTGACTCTGTGGAAACGGCGTTCTACGAAGGCGACGGACAATGCCGTCTGCTCGCATGGACGCCCGACGGCATCGCGGCCGCGGCTTTCTCAAAACGATTCGAGGAAGACGGCATCGAGTTTATCGAGCCAACCGACCAACTGTTCAACTTCAACAACCCTTACGGCGCATGCCCCACCTGCGAGGGATTCGGACGTGTGCTCGGCATTGACGAGAACCTTGTTATCCCCAACAAGGCGCTGTCGGTCTACGACGACGCCGTCGTGTGCTGGCGTGGAGAGAAAATGAGCGAATGGAAGCGTGCGTTTATCATCGCCGCTGCCAAACGCGGTTTCCACGTGCATCGCCCGTATTACCAACTATCCGACGAGGAGCGCGCGCTGCTGTGGCACGGTGCGCCGGGAATCTACGGCATCGACAGCTTCTTCGATATGGTGAAAGACAACCAATACAAGATACAATACCGAGTGATGATGGCGCGCTACCGCGGAAAGACAGCGTGCCCCGAATGCCACGGAAGCCGTCTGCGGCACGAGGCTCTATACGTGAAAATTGCCGGCAAAACGATAGCCGACATCGTGCGGATGCCGGTAAGCGACGTGCGCCAATGGTTTGACACCTTGAGCCTTGACGACTCCGACGCACGCATCGCCAAACGCTTGCTCACGGAGATTCGCACCCGCATAGGATATCTTTGCGATGTGGGACTGGAATATCTGACGCTCGACCGCCTGTCGTCGTCATTGTCGGGCGGCGAAAGCCAGCGCATCAACCTCGCCACTTCATTGGGAAGCAGCCTTGTAGGATCGCTCTACATCCTTGACGAACCGAGCATCGGACTGCACTCACGCGACACCGAACGGCTTATCCGCGTGTTGCGCCGCCTGCAGCAGCTGGGAAACACGGTGGTCGTTGTGGAGCACGACGAGGAAATCATGCGTGCCGCCGACTGGATTATCGACATCGGACCTTTGGCTGGACGCGGAGGCGGCAATGTGGTGTATCAAGGACCTGTCGACAAGCTCGACAAAGCCACCGACAGCCTGACGGCAAAATATCTAACCGGCGAGATGCAAATACCTCTGCCCAAGCTGCGCCGGCGCACCCACAACTATATCGAGATTATCGGTGCGGCGCAAAACAACATCAAGGGCATCGACGTGCGCTTCCCGCTGCAGGTGATGACCGTGGTGACCGGCGTGAGCGGCTCTGGAAAGTCGACTCTCGTGCGCGACATCCTCTACAACGCGCTGCTGCGCCACTTCGGCGAGGCTTGCGAGAACACAGGGTCATACACCGATCTGCGCGGCGACCTGTCGCTCATCAACAGCGTGGAATTTGTAGACCAAAACCCCATCGGGAAATCTTCGCGCAGCAATGCGGCGACCTATCTTAAGGCTTTCGACGAAATCCGCAGGCTGTTTGCCGAGCAGCAGGGCGCGAAACAAATGGGCTTCGACGCCGGATATTTCTCCTACAATGCCGAGGGCGGACGCTGCGAGGAATGCAAGGGCGAAGGCACAATCACCATCGAGATGCAGTTTATGGCAGACATCACGCTGCAATGCGAGTCGTGCCACGGCAAGCGATACAAGCCCGAGGTTCTTGCCATCGAATACCGCGGCAAGAACATCTACGACATCCTCAACATGACCATCAACCAGGCCATCGAGTTTTTCAGCGAGTCGAAGGGCACTACGGAGACACGCATCGTGAAACGCCTGTTGCCGCTGCAGCAGGTGGGATTGGGCTACGTCAAGATGGGACAATCGTCGTCGACACTGTCGGGCGGTGAGAACCAACGCATAAAGTTGGCTTATTTCCTCAGTCAGGAGAAGCAGCGCCCGTCGATGTTCATCTTCGACGAGCCTACCACGGGTCTGCATTTCCACGACATCAACACTCTGATGGCATCGTTCAACCGCCTTATTGAGAAGGGACACACAATCATAATCATCGAGCACAATCTCGATGTGGTGAAGTGTGCCGACCACGTGATAGACATGGGTCCTGAGGGAGGCAACGGCGGCGGACACATCGTGTGTGCGGGCACACCCGAGGACATCGCGGCATGCCCGGACAGCTACACCGGACGTTTTCTGAAAGATTATAATATAGTATTAACAGGTATAAAGTAATTAAATAAATATGAAGTTAATTTTTAAATATTTTTTTATTTCTCTATTGTTCCTAAATGGGCAATTAGTTCATGCACAATCATTTAAAATCGACAGCTTAAAAGGTAAAAAATGGGAGTTGCAATTGCCAAAAGGAAAGTCTTATACTTCGAATCTTATATTCAAAGATACGACATACACAACTAGTTTCTCCTTTAATGGACAGACTCATACTATAGAGAAGCCATACTTAATACAGCAGGAAAACGTAGAAACATTTTATGTTATTTTTCCATCAGAAGGAAAGGGTACAAAAACTTTCCCTGTTAAGTTTAAAGTTTTAGAATTTACCGACAAGTTGCTAAAATTGCAAAATACAACAACAAATGTTGTAAATACGTATTTCGCAAAATAAACAACTAGTAGATTGTAAAGTCTAAAAGTTTAGTAAGGCACGTGTGATATTTCATCAATCATCAGTATGTGACGAACGACGTTTTACTCAACTTTTAGACTTTACAGACTACTAGTAAGACCGTGCTTTTTGCAACATATTACTCTGTTTGATATTTTTTGTTTAATAAAATTCTTAGATTCATTATTTTTTTTGTATTTTTGCAGCCGAAAAGAGTTGTTAGGCAGCAAACGTATGCAGATTGCAGAATTTAGAACTGTTGCTAAATCATTACCTCTGTTGAGGTGAAAAACTCATAAATAGTTCATTTTTAGCTATTCGGCTGATTTTAGCGTAATTTTGAAAGAAAAACTTAAATAACCTATTTCTCGCTCTGCTTCTTCAGCAAATCGCGGATTTCAGTGAGCAGCTGCTCTTCCTTGCTTGGAGCCGGAGGTGCGGCAGGCTCCTCCTCCTTTTTGCGCATCAGTTTGCCGATAAGTTTGACAAACAAGAAAATCGACAAGGCAATGATAATAAAGTCGAACGCCGTCTGCAAGAAATTTCCATAGTTCAGCGTCACGGCATCCTGCATCACGCCGTCGACCATCTCCGCAGGTTTCAACTCAAGCTTAAGGTCTGTGAAATTCACTCCTCCGACAAGCAGCCCGAGAGGAGGCATAATCACGTCGGCGACAACAGAAGAGATAATTTTACCGAAAGCGCCGCCGATAATCACACCGACAGCCATGTCAATCACGTTGCCCCGCATCGCGAAGGCTTTGAAATCTTGTAAGAATTCACTTTTTCCCATAGTATTCAGTCTGTTTTATAAAAAAATAGGACTGATTTTCAGCCATTCAGCCTCAAACCAGTCCTAAATTATTTTGTCATGTCTTGCGATTAGAACTCGCAGTTACCCGGAGTGCGTGGGAACGCAATGACGTCGCGGATATTGGTCATACCAGTCACGAACAGCACAAGGCGCTCGAAGCCGAGTCCGAAACCAGAGTGAGGCACAGTGCCGAAACGGCGAGTGTCAAGATACCACCACATATCCTTCATCGGGATGTTGAGTTCCTCGATGCGCTGGCTCAGCTTCTCATAGCTTTCCTCACGCTCCGAACCACCGATAATCTCTCCGATTTTCGGGAACAGCACGTCCATGGCACGCACAGTCTTGCCATCTTCGTTCTGCTTCATATAGAAAGCCTTGATTTCCTTCGGATAGTCGGTAAGGATTACAGGGCGCTTGAAATGTTCCTCTACGAGGAAACGCTCATGCTCGCTCTGAAGGTCGGCTCCCCAATAAACAGGGAATTCAAACTTATGTCCCGATTCCTCAAGGATTTTCACGCCCTCAGTATAAGTGAGTCGTACAAATTCTGTGTTGACAACCGATTTGAGTCGCTCAACAAGATCCTCGTCATACATCTTTGCAAGGAATTCAATATCATCGGCAGCATGCTCGAGAGCATAGCTTACGCAATATTTGATGAAATCCTCTGCCAACTCCATATTGTCGTTGATGTCGTTGAACGCAACCTCAGGCTCAATCATCCAGAACTCCGACAAGTGGCGCGGAGTGTTGGAATTCTCGGCGCGGAACGTAGGTCCGAACGTATAGATTGCGCCGAGAGCCGTTGCTCCAAGCTCGCCCTCAAGCTGTCCGGAAACGGTAAGGCTGGCAGGCTTTCCGAAGAAATCCTGAGAATAGTCCACCTTGCCCTCTTCGTTCTTAGGGATGTCGTTGAGATCAAGCGTTGTCACTTGAAACATCGCGCCGGCACCCTCGCAGTCGCTCGATGTGATGAGCGGCGTGTTGAGATAGAAGAAACCACGGTCGTTGAAGAATTTGTGAATTGCATAAGCCAACGTGTGGCGTATGCGGAGCACCGCGCCGAAAGTGTTTGTGCGCGGACGCAGATGAGCCTTCTCGCGCAGGAATTCGAGAGTGTGTCCTTTTTTCTGCAAAGGATAAGTCTCAGGATCGGCTGTGCCGTAGATTTCAAGCGTTTCCGCCTGCACCTCGGCAGTCTGACCCTTGCCCTGCGACTCCACGAGTTTGCCTTCTACGTGGATACTCGCACCCGTTGTGATGGGTTTCAGATCCTCGTCGGAGAATTTCTCCATATCGAAGACAATCTGAAGGTTCTTTATTGTAGAGCCGTCGTTGAGAGCCACAAACTGCACATGCTTGTTGCCGCGGCGCGTGCGCACCCAGCCTTTCACACAAACGTCTGTGCCAATCAACTCAGGCGCCCATATTTCTGAAATTTTTGTACGTTTCATTTTGTATGATTTAAAATTCTATTCAAAAGATCCTTGTTTCAAGAAGTTCACTTCTTCCTGAGTAAGGTAACGCCAGCGTCCGCGTGGCAGATTCTTCTTTGTCAAGCCAGCGAAATACACACGGTCAAGTTTAGTCACGCGATAGCCGAGCGACTCAAACATACGGCGCACGATACGGTTGCGTCCGCTGTGGATTTCGATTCCCGCCTGGTTCTTGTCGTGGTCGTTGACATAACTGATTGCATCTGCGTGGATTGGTCCGTCCTCAAGTTCGATGCCGTCAGCAAGCTGCTGCATATCGTCTTCAGCGATGTCTTTGTCGGTCCACACTTGATAGATTTTTTTCTTCACATATTTCGGGTGAGTCAGCTTCGAAGCCAAGTCGCCGTCGTTTGTGAGCAGAAGCACGCCAGTAGTGTTGCGGTCAAGGCGTCCTACAGGATAGATACGCTCCTTGCAAGCGTTCTTGACGATGTCCATCACCGTGAGACGTCCGTCTGGATCGTCGCTTGTAGTGACACAGTCTTTAGGCTTGTTGAGCAGGATATAGCATTTGTTTTCGAGCGTAACCACCTTGTCGTTGTATTCAACCACGTCGTCGCGCTTGATTTTTGAGCCGAGTTCGGTAACAACGTTTCCGTTCACCTTCACAAGTCCTTGCTGTATCAGCTCGTCAGCCTCACGACGCGAGCAGATTCCGGCATTCGCCATAAACTTGTTCAAGCGTACTTCCTCGTTCGGATCCACTTCAGGCACGTCGTAGACAATCTGTTTTGGACGTGGAGTGAAACGCTGTCCGCCCTGGCGGTTGAAACTTGCACCCGGACGATTGTTGTTGTAGCCTCCCTGACGATTGTTGTTATTGTAACCTCCCTGGCGGTTGTTGTTGTAGCCGCCCTGACGGTTGTTGTTGTAGCCGCCCTGGCGGTTGTTGTAGCCTCCCTGGCGGTTGTTGCTGTAGCCACCCTGACGGTTGTTGTTGTAGCCTCCCTGGCGGTTGTTGTTGTAGCCTCCCTGGCGGTTGTTGTTGTAACCACCCTGGCGGTTGTTGTTGTAGCCGCCCTGCTGGTTGTCATAATTGTTGTATCCGCCGTCGTGCTGCTGGTCGGAATATCCACCCTGGGCATTGTTGTAGCCACCCTGGCGGTTGTTGTAGCCGCCCTGACGGTTGTTGTAGCCACCCTGGCGGTTGTTATAATTGTTGTATCCGCCTTGACGGTTGTTGTTGTAACCACCCTGGCGGTTGTTGCCATAACTGTTGTAGCTGTTCTGATTGTTGTAGTTCGGTCTGCGATAGTCCTGACGTGGCGCTGCGTCGCTTCCACCTTCCACAGGCGCACCCTGTGCTGAATCAGTAGGCACAAACGAAGCTTTCGGATTGTAAGTAACCTTCTCAAAGTGTCCTGACTCGCCATTCATCTCCTGAGACTCGCCGATGCGTCTTCTTTTCGGCTTTTTGTTCTCTTCCATAGTAAATTCAATTGTTTTTTATATACAAATACTGCCTCTCGGCGTCTTTTTTATCTTTGCTATTAATTTGTAATCTTAATTCTTAAAAACTTGTAGATTTCAATCAATTTTGCAATTTATAATTCCATCGACAAAGTAACTGCATTTTTTTCAAATGGAAAAGCACATAATTAAAAAAGGCTTTGTTAGAAACTGAATTTTAACATTCTTTTTAATTATGTGCTTTCCTACAACTGTTTCAATGCTTTAGAACCCAGTGTAGTTGTGAGGAGTAATCGCTTTAAGCTCTTCTTTCACGGCATCGCTCACTTTGAGCGTGTCGATGAAGCTGGCAATGCTTTCGGCGTCCACCCTGCTGTTGGTTCGGGTGAGAGCCTTCAGCGTTTCGTAAGGCTTCTCATATCCTTCGCGGCGAAGGATGGTCTGGATTGCCTCGGCAACCACATTCCACATATTGTCGAGGTCGCGGCTGATGGCTGCTTCATTGAGCAGCAGCTTGTGCAAGCCCTTGAGGGTGCTGTGAAGCGCTACCATCATGTGAGCCAACGGCACACCGACATTGCGCAGCACAGTGGAGTCGGTCAAGTCGCGCTGCAGGCGTGAAACCGGCAATTTGCCAGCCAGATGCTTGAGAATCGCGTTGGCCAGACCGAGGTTGCCCTCCGAGTTCTCGAAGTCGATTGGATTCACCTTGTGAGGCATGGCTGAAGAACCCACCTCTCCGGCTTTGATTTTCTGTTTGAAATACTCCATCGAGATATATTGCCACATGTCACGGTCAAGGTCGATCATTATCGTGTTGATGCGAGCCATGGCATCGAAGAGAGCGGCCAGGTTGTCGTAGTTTGAAATCTGAGTTGTCCACTCCTCACGCTCGATGCCGAGACTCTCATTGAGAAATTTCTTGGCAAACGCACGCCAGTCGCGGTCGGGGAAAGCCACGCGGTGGGCGTTGAAATTGCCCGTAGCGCCGCCAAACTTGCCGCTCACCGGCACCTGCTTCAACAGCTCTATCTGCTTCTCCAAGCGATAGGCAAACACGCGGATTTCCTTGCCCAAGCGTGTCGGCGACGCAGGCTGTCCATGGGTTTTGGCAAGCATTGGAATGTCTTTCCACTCCTCGGCATACTGGTTGAGCAAGCCAACCATCTCATCGAGCAGAGGCAGGTAAGCCTCGTGGAGAGAATCGCGGATGAGCATCGGCACCGAAGTGTTGTTGATGTCCTGCGACGTGAGTCCGAAATGGATGAACTCCTTATATTGAGCCAAGCCAAGACGGTCGAACTGCTCCTTTATGAAATATTCCACCGCTTTCACGTCGTGGTTGGTTACGCTTTCGATATCCTTCACGCGCTGCGCGTCGTCGACCGAGAATTTGGTGTAGATGTCGCGCAGCTCTCCGAAGAGTGCGTGGTCAACGCCCGCAAGTTGCGGCAACGGAAGTTTGCAGAGGGCGATAAAATATTCGATTTCAACTTTTACGCGATAGCGGATCAACGCGTATTCAGAATAGTAATTTTCCAAAATCTCCACCTTGCCGCGGTAACGGCCGTCGATTGGAGATATGGCTGTCAGTGATGAGAGAGACATTTATGTTTGTTTTTAAGATTGATATTTTCAATAACTCTGCAAAATTACTATATTTCCACCAATCTGCAAGCATCATAACGACATAAAATTTTTCATTTATTATCATTCTGATTATCCAATAGATACGTCATCGAGCAAACTTTTGCCCAAAAAAATTATCCCCAAAAAATTTGGAGGATTAAAAAATTCGCCATACCTTTGCAACGCTTTTGAGAAGCAAGGGTGTTTAGCTCAGCTGGTTCAGAGCATCTGCCTTACAAGCAGAGGGTCGGCGGTTCGAATCCGTCAACACCCACAGCAAGAGTCGCTTTTTCAAGCGACTCTTTTTTTGTTTCCACCCTACCGTCAATTATATGTCAAGAATCGAAAAAGAGAAACGCGTGGTCGGCGTGATGGTGCGCCTCTACTGCCGCAAGAAGGAAGGCAACAGCGAGCTTTGCGACAGCTGCCGTCTGTTGCTCGCCTATGCCGAGTCGCGGCTGGAGCATTGCCCGTTCGGAGAGCGCAAAACGTCGTGCCGCCGATGCACAGTGCATTGCTACAAGCCGTCGATGCGCCGACAGATGCGCGAGGTGATGCGCTTTTCAGGTCCGCGCATGATTTTCTACGAACCGCTGGAAACAATACGTCACATTTTCAAATAAAGCAACACCGACTATGGCAAAAAGAGAATACATCGAGAAAAACCGGCAATGGCTTGCCGACAAGGCACAAGAGGCAGGAGTGAAACCTCTGCCCAAAGGCATCTACTATAAAGTCATCGCATCGGGCGACAAAGACGGACGCAAGCCGTCAGCACGCAGCGTTGTCACCGCACACTACACCGGACGCACAATCAACGGGCGCACATTCGACAGCAGCCGCGGGGGTTCTCCGCTTGCAGCACGGCTCAGCGACCTAATCACTGGTTGGAGCATCGCGATGCAACAGATGCACGTAGGAGACCGATGGGAAGTGTATATCCCGGCGGAAATGGCTTACGGCAAACTGTCGCAACCAGGCATCCCCGGCGGCTCCACACTAATCTTCGACATGGAGTTGCTCAGCGTATATTAACGGCGGCTGTTTCTGGAAAGCGTCGACAGATTTGAGAGCAATCTGCCAATGCGGTTTACACCGACATGGATTGTTCTCTATTTTTTCTTTATATACTCGGCGGATGCCGAGGAGCATTATAAGCGCCTACATATTCCGCGCTGCTGTCGACGGCAAAATCATCGTTGGCAAGTTCGTGAAATAGCACTTTTTTCTCATAATACCGAGCCGGGGAACGACCATGCAGAGCATCCGTTCCCCGTTTTTTTTGCATACCTATAATTTTTTTTCTAATTTTTTTTTGATTTAGAATATTATGTTTGTAACTTTACACGCAAAACTTACCAAACAAAATTAAAAACTAATACATTATGAATGGGAATTTTAAGACCTTAATTACCATCGCTGCGACACCCTTGTTGCTTTTATCGTGCAGCGATGAAGTTAAGCTCGCCACCGAGAGCGAAGGTGAGAACCTTGTATCGCTAACAGTCCAGTTACCAGAAGAATTAGGCACACGCGCATTCGGCGAAGCCTCGAAAATCAAGTCTCTGAAATATGCCGTGTATCCACAAGGAGAGCAGCAGCCACTGGCAATGTTTGACGGCAAGGCTGCTGAAACCGTAGAAATGACCGGATTGTCAAAAAACGTGCAGCTCCAGCTGGCAAGCGGCAAGAAGTATGATGTAATCTTCTGGGCTGCCGCAGATGAGGTTGGCGCACAATCGAAATTCGACGAAACGACACAAGTGGCTACACTCGCACCCACAGTGTGCAGCAACGAAGCCGACGACGCGTTTTTCGCCAAAGCGGAGATTGACGTGAACGGCAACCTTCAGCAAACCGTAAAACTCTACCGTCCGTACGCACAGCTCAACATCGGCACAGACGACCTTGCCGCCGCTGCGGCATCGGGCTACACCGTGACAAAGACTCAAGTCGCAACGCAAGCCTATTCGGCAATCAACCTTGCGTCGGGCAGCGTCGTAGGCAACGCCACCGACGTGACTTTCTCCTATGCCGACATTCCCGACGCCTCCGAGGCGTTTCCTGCCGGCTCCGCCTACAACTACCTGTCGATGAACTACGTGCTGGTGCCCGACTACAAGACCATAGCCGACGTCACTCTCGACTACACCAACGGCACGACACCGATGAAGCGCACGTTCACGAGCGTTCCGCTGCAGCGCAACTACCGCACCAACATCTACGGATCGCTGCTCACCAACAGCGTCGACTTCAACGTTGTGATTGAGCCTGCATTTATCGGCACACTCGGCATCGCCACCGACGAAGAGCTTGCCAACGCAGCATCTCACCACAACCGCCACGTGCAGCTCGCCGACAACGTGCAGCTCGCACTGCCTGCCAACATTGCCGAAGGCGTAGTCATCATTGGCGGAACCAACTCAGTGCTGAAGATAAAGAACGGCTACCAGATACCCAACGACAACGTGACGTTCAAAGACGTAACGCTTGCCCGCGACGACAGCGCCGGTGCCAGCGATGGATGCTATCTAAAAATCAACAGCGACAATGTGGTGCTCGACAATGTGAAACTCGGCATCATCAACCCTAATGAGCACTCATACGTAGGGGGCGGAATTTATCTGAACGGCGGAAAAACGCTGACTGTCAGAAACACTAACTTTACCATCAGAGCGGCTTATGGTGTGTTTGCCATGGATCCAGGCACAACCATCATTCTTGAGAACTGCAATTTCGGTCCTAAATTCCAACTCTGCACAAATCAGCCCGGAAACGGAAAACTTATTGCCCGGAACACGACATTCCGCGGATGGATGTCGGGATGGAGCGACGGTTATTTCGAGAATTGCACATTCGACTGCGGTGATTTATGGTATCCACACGCCCGCTGCTATGGCAGCAGCGTGTTCAAGGACTGCGAATTTGGCCGCTACACCACAGCCACCGACGACCGCTGGCTTCCGACAGCTCCTGACAGAAATGACGGCGAAGGCAACAGACTCTATGACTACGACTACGCTGTGTCATGCATGAAGCAGCATTCAATCATTGAATTTATCAACTGCCGGTATTCCGACGGCTCTGCGTTCAACAAGAATGTCTTCCTCAAATGCACAACGGATTCAAGCGGAGACCCTGACAAAGTCATCATCAACGGTACGACATATACCGACATAAATGAGTTCACTTATTGGTGATGAATCATCTTTCATAGCATAAAGCGGGGACATTCCACAGTGAAGTGACCCCAAAAAGTTGGACAGGTTATTAACTATCCGATTTGAGAAAGAGTTCGGTATTGCACCGGACTCTTTCCTTTTCTTTCCTCTTACCTTGCACTATCTTTGAATAAGATAGGCGGCGGTTCGGAAGGGCAAAATCAAACAAGTTTGTTTTGCACTTCTCTCACCTTGCACTATCTTTGCATTATGAAAAAGTTATTGGCTCTAATAATCATCTGCATCGCTATGCCCGTGGCGGCACAGGCGCAACGTCTCGACGTGAGCCTGCTGACGTGCTTTCCCGGACAGGAGGTGTTTGAACTGTACGGACACACAGCCATCCGTATCACCGACGGCGCGACGATGGACCGCGTGTATAACTTCGGACTGTTCTCGTTCAACCAGCCCCATTTCATCTATCGCTTTGTCAAAGGCGAGACCGACTATGCCGTAGGAGGATACCCCACTGAATATTTCACACCAGAATATGCCGGCAGAGGCTCTAAGGTCGTGGAACAACGTCTGCGGCTGTCTGAACAACAGGCATTATGGCTATTCAACGAGCTTGAACGGCTTTGCCTGCCCGAAAACCGCGAATATCGCTATAATTACGTGCTCAACAACTGCGCCACGCGGCCGCGCGACCTCATAGAGCAAGCCGTAGGAGGACTCTCCTATCCGCCGTCGGAACACCCCGACGCCACCTACCGCGACATCATGACACACTACGGCCGCAACTACCCGTGGTATCAATTCGGCATCGACCTTGCCCTCGGACAAGGCATCGACCGCCCTATTTCCGTCCGCCAGCAGATGTTTGCCCCAATAATCCTGATGAAGGAGATGGCAGGCGCTACCTATAAAACCGCCTCCGGACAACGCGTGGGCATCGTTGAAAGCACAAGCACACTCGTGGAAGGCAGCGAGAACGCCGTTCTGCCGCCCACACCATTCCTACTGTCGCCCCTGTTTATATGCTGGCTGACATTTGCACTCATCGCCGGCGCGACAGCCTTCGGCGTGGTGCGACACAAGCAGATGCGCTGGCTCGACACAGTGTGGTTCACGCTGACCGGACTTACCGGATGCCTCGTGTTCTTCCTTATCTTCATCTCCGAACACGAAGCCACCTCACCCAACTGGCTCGGCTTTTGGCTGAACCCGTTCTGCCTGTTCCCGGCAATTACAATTTGGATAAAATCAGCAAAAAAGTGGGTATATTCATATCATTTTCTTAACTTTGCGCTTGTTTTGATATTGCTTGTCGCGTGGCGGGCTTTGCCACAAACGGCAAACGCAGCGTTTTTCCCGCTGATGCTTTGCACGTTAGCGCGTTCAGCAGGCTATATCGTAAACTATAAGAGATGCGAAAAAAGAAGCAAGTAAACCGACTGATATCCTCAATGATATTCTCGCTCGTGGCGATGTCTGCCTTGTCGCAGGTGTCGTCGGGGTGTCCTACGCTCATTGTGGGCATATCAATCGACCAACTTCGCGGCGACTATCTCGACCTGCTCCAGTCGCAGTTTGGCAACGGAGGCTTCAAACGCCTCATGGCTGAAGGCGCGCATCTGGACAACGTGGTGTTTGACATGGCACAGCTCGACAAGACGACGTCGACAGCCGTAATCTACACCGGCACTTATCCCAACGTCAACGGCATCACCGGCGCCACAGTCTACAACGAAGAGGCGCGCCGCGTAACGCTGATTCTCAACGACCCTAAATTTATTGGCAACGCCACCGACGAGACGCTCTCGCCAATGGCGATAAAGGTGTCGACTATCAGCGACGAGCTGCGTATGGACAACAACGGCATCGGCGACGTATACGCCATCGCCCCCGACGCACAACAAGCCATTCTGATGGCAGGACACGCTGCCAACGGCGCTTTCTGGATAAGCGACAAAACAGGTAAATGGGCTTCGTCTACATTCTACAAAGACTACCCTACAACCATCTCAACCCGCAACATGCTGATGCCTCTGCGCTCACGCCTCGACACGCTGACCTGGCGTCCGAGCATGGACATCAACAAATATCCCGACATTCCTCTCCACCGCACGTTCTATCCTTTCAAATACACGTTCAAGGACGGCGACGGCGTAGAGAAATTCAAGAGTTCGGCTCTCGTCAACGAGGAAATAACCTCGGTGGCCATCAATTGCCTGAACGACATGGCTCTGGGCAAACGCGCCACGGTCGACATGCTCAACATCGCATACACCGCAGCACCCTACGGATATGCGTCGGACAACGACAGCCGCATCGAGCTGCAGGACAAATATCTGCGTCTCGACCATCAGCTTGAGCGTCTGTTTGCCGCCATTGAGAAAAACGTTGGCGGCAACGCCTGCATCTTCGTGACGCCGACAGGCTATTTCGACGACATGTATGCCACCGACCCTCGGTTCAACATCCCGACAGGCGAATTCTCGTCGAAAAAGGCTGTGTCGCTGCTCAACATGTACCTGATGGCGCTCTACGGCAACGGAAGCTGGGTGAACGGATACTTCAACGAGAAAATCTATCTCAACGAGAAACTTGCAAAAGAGAAAAACGTTTCAGTCGAGGAACTGCGCAAAGTGTCGGGTGCATTCTTGCGCCGTATGGCTGGCGTAGACGAGGCATACTCCGTCGACGAGGTGCTCGACAATCCTGTCAGCGAGACACTGCTGCGGCTGCACAAGTCAATCACGTCGCAGGAAACAGCCGACGTGTTTCTGCAAATCGCGCCAGGATGGAAAGTGCGCGACGACTACAACAACCAGCAACAGCTGAAACAAGTCAACATCAACGCTGTCTGCGCGCCGGCATTCATCATTGCGCCGGGCGTAAAGCCTCAGAAAATCACATCGCCAATCGACGCGGCGCTGCTGGCGCCCACCGTGGCACGCATCCTCAGAATACGCTCGCCCAACGGCGCGCGCATGATGCCGTTGTCGCTTAAAGACTAAGCGGCACTACAGCGCCGTGTGCCTCAGGCGCGACAATGGATTTCCCGAGGCACAACAACACGATTATAAACAAAAAACTAAAATACATTATGGGATTCAATGATTTCCTGAAAAAAATTTTTGGAAACAAGTCGCAGCGCGACCTGCGCGAGATTCAACCAATCGTGGCTGAAATCAACAAGATTTACCCTACGTTGGAGAATTTGAGCAACGACGAGTTGCGCGACCGCATCACCAAAATCCGCGCAGCACTCAAAGACAGCGTTGCCGACAAACGCAAAGAGATTGCCGACATCAAGGCTGAAATCGAGAATGTGGAGTATGAAAACCGCGAGCCGTACTGGGAGAAAATCGACAAAATCGAGAAAGACATCCTTGAAGTGCTCGAAGACGAGCTTAACAAATATCTTCCTGAGGTATTTGCCATCGTGCGCGACACCGCACGCCGCTTCGCTCAAAACGAATCAATCGAAGTGACCGCGTCCGATTTCGACCGCGAACTCGCCGCCCAAGGCAAAGACTTCATTGAAATCAACGACGGCAAAGCCATCTACCACAACCACTGGATGGCAGGCGGAAACGAGGTGACTTGGGACATGATCCACTACGACGTACAGCTTATCGGCGGCATCGTGCTTCATCAAGGCAAAATCGCCGAGATGGCAACCGGTGAGGGAAAGACACTTGTGGCAACGCTGCCTGTGTTTCTCAACGCCTTGACAGGAAACGGCGTGCACATGGTCACCGTCAACGACTACCTCGCCAAACGTGACTCCGAGTGGATGGGTCCGCTCTACATGTTCCACGGTCTTTCTGTTGACTGCATCGACAAGACAGAGCCCAACTCTCCAGAACGCCGCCGCGCATACAACGCCGACATCACATTCGGTACAAACAACGAGTTCGGTTTCGACTACCTTCGCGACAACATGGCAACATCGCCTGCCGACCTCGTGCAGCGTCCACACAACTTCGCCATCGTCGATGAGGTCGACTCAGTGCTTATCGACGACGCCCGCACGCCGCTCATCATCTCCGGTCCGGTTGCCAAAGGCGACGACCAGATGTTTGACCAGTTCAAGCCGAACGTAGAGACAGTGGTCAACGCGCAACGCCGCCTTGTGACATCGCTGCTCACCGATGCCAAGAAGAAAATCGCATCCGACAACAAGGATGAGCGCAAGGAAGGCGCACTGCTGCTCTTCCGCGCCTTCAAGGGTCTGCCTAAATACGGTCCGCTCATCAAATACCTGAGCCAGGACGGCATCAAGCCTCTCCTGCTCGAGACCGAGGCTTTCTACATGCAGGACAACAACAAGCAGATGCCTATCGTCACCGATCCGCTCTACTTCGTAATCGACGAGAAGAACCGCAGCATCGAGCTGACCGACAAAGGTATCGACGTGCTCACTGGCAAGACCGACGACCCGACTTTCTTCATTCTGCCCGACATCACAACACAATTGGCAGAACTGGAGAACGAGAACATCTCCGACGAGGAGAAGGCCGAGAAGAAATCACAGTATGCACAGAACTATGCAATCAAGGCTGAACGCGTGCACACTGTCAACCAGCTGCTCAAGGCCTATACCCTCTTTGACCGCGACATCGAATACGTCATCGACGACGGAAAAATCAAAATTGTCGACGAGCAGACAGGACGTATCATGGAAGGCCGCCGCTACAGCGACGGTCTGCACCAAGCCATCGAGGCGAAAGAGGGCGTGAAAGTGGAAGCTGCGACACAGACCTTCGCAACAATCACCCTGCAGAACTACTTCCGCATGTATCACAAGCTTGCCGGTATGACTGGTACCGCAGAGACTGAGGCAGGCGAGTTCTGGGACATCTACAAACTCGACGTCGTGACCATCCCGACCAACCGTCCGGTGGCACGCATCGACATGAACGACCGCGTATACAAGACAAAGAAAGAGAAATACAACGCCGTAATCGACGAAATCCAGAAGATGGTAGAAGCTGGACGCCCTGTGCTGGTCGGAACAACATCTGTGGAAATCTCCGAGTTGCTGAGCCGCATGCTCCAGCTGCGCCGCATCCCTCACAACGTGCTCAACGCCAAGTTGCACCAGAAAGAGGCTGAAATCGTGGCACGCGCCGGACAGAAAGCCGTGGTGACAATCGCAACCAACATGGCTGGTCGTGGTACGGACATCAAACTGACTCCTGAAGTAAAAGCCGCCGGAGGTCTGGCAATCATCGGTACGGAGCGCCACGAGTCACGCCGCGTCGACCGCCAGCTGCGCGGACGTGCCGGACGTCAGGGCGACCCGGGTTCTTCAGTGTTCTTCGTGTCGTTTGAAGACACCGTGATGCGTCTGTTCGCAACCGACAAGGTTGTCAAGATGCTCGACCGTCTCGGACTTAAAGAGGGCGAGCCTATCGAGGCCGGCATGGTGACCCGTTCAATCGAGAACGCACAGAAACGCGTGGAAGAAAACAACTTCGGCATCCGTAAACGCCTGCTTGAATATGACGACGTGATGAACGCACAGCGCAAGGTGATCTACTCCCGCCGCCACCACGCATTGATGGGTGAGCGTATCGGCATCGACATCATGAATATGCTCTACGAGACTGCCGGCAACATCGTGAAGCGCTACGGATCGCAAAGCGACTACGAGGATCTGCGCATGGATGTGCTTACCACATTCGGCTTCGAGCCTTCATTCACTGAAGATGAATATAAGAAGATGGGCACAGACAAGCAGGTTGACGCCATCTACCGCCAGGCAATCACCACATTCAACCAGCGCACAGAGAAGATGGCAGAGGCTGCCATGCCGGTGATTTCCGACATCGTGGAGAACCACGGAGGCAAGGGTCTTGTGCGCGTGCCTATCACCGACGGCAAGCGTGTGTTTGGAATCACTGTCGACCTTGAGGAGTCGTACAACGAAGGCTGCAAAAACATCGCCAAGGCTTGGCAGAAATCAATCTTGCTGATGAGCATCGACGAGGCATGGAAGGAGCACCTGCGCGAACTCGACCAGTTGCGCCAGTCGGTTCAGAATGCAAGCTACGAGCAGAAAGACCCGCTGGTAATCTACAAAATCGAGTCGTTCAAGATGTTTGACGCAATGCTCGACAACATGAATGCAAAAGCTGTGGCTTCGCTGACACGCGGTCAAATCCCTGTGCAGGCACAAAGCCAACCGCCACGCGAGCAGCAGGCTCCAGCACAGGCTGAAGAGGCAACAGAAACCGACAACAGCCCACGCATCCCGGCACCGCGCTACAGCAACACGTCAGTGTCGCCGTCGATGCCTACGGCAGAACCGGTGGCAGCGCCAGAACGCCGCGACGACTACCGCAAATACACCGCCCACAAGGAGGAGTATCCAGGACAGGACGAGCAGCGTCAAGCAGCACGCGCTCCGCAAGGCCCACACCACACCGACCCTATCAAAGTAGGACCGAAAGTGGGACGCAACGACCCATGTCCATGCGGCAGCGGCAAGAAATACAAGAACTGCCACGGCAAAGGACTTGTTTAAGCCTTTGACTAAAGCATAACTCAAAAAGAAAGCACTTCCTGACATCGCGTCGGAAGTGCTTTTTCAATTATATAACCAAAAATCCTAAACATGCATCAGAATGCGACCGCACGCTTCTCTGTGCCCAGCAAGCCGCCGGCAATACCGAATCCGCCGTCGACGTTGCTGTGTATCTGCACAGCCTCCGTCTGTGCGTCGTTAATCAACTGCAAATAGACCTGATAGAGCATCACCGACTTCAGATAGTAGTATAAATCCTCGGTCAACGACTGCAACTCCACCTCCACTATGCGTTTACCCACATCGCCTTTGCGCAGACGAGTGGTCACCGTGCACTCATAGTCTGAGCCACCGGCAGCCGTGCCGGCAAACACGTTGCTGAAATCCTTATACCATCCTTTGCGGGGCTTCGACAGCCGGATATCCTGGAACAAAGGATCGTAGGAATGATAACAATCATTGGTGTCATACACCGTCTTGCCGTCGACAACCTTCTCCGTGAGGCTGCGCACGTTGAGACGGTAATAGCCCGACGGCTCCAGCCCCTTCATCCTCAAAGAGATGTCGACCACCGTGTCCTGTCCACCGTCATAATACCCGGTTTCAAGCTGGTCAAGCAAATGGTCCTGCTGATATTTCCGAGTCCTTACAATCTCGACTGTCGGGGCAACCGTAGGCATAGTGAAATTTGCCGATACCGACGGAAAATTCTGTTCAGAGGCAGAAACCGCAATCACATCGCCAGCCTTCGGACGATAGTCGCTGCGGAAACGGCAATGCTCGGCATCGTAGACCATCTCCACCGGAGAGGCGCCGTTGACCGAATATGTCACCGTGGCAAACCGCAGCGTGGCAGCCTTCAGAAACGTTTCCACTACATTCGTTCCTTCCGTGCCGACAACACCCGTGCGGTATGTGCGCGCCACGATGGCCTCCAGCGTAGTGTCGGGCGACGCCACCATACTTATCGCTATCACATTGAGGTTCTCTCCGCCCTCGTCAAAGCCAAGCTCTTTCTCACAGCCCGTGAGCACCACCGCAACGATGCTCAACGCTGAAATCAAATATTTTAACCGTTTCATATTGTCAGAATTTTAATGTGTAGGTCAACGACGGCATAAACGGGAACATACAAATGCCTTTCAGCACATATTTTTTGTTATTTGTCCCGATATAAACGCTGTTGATGTTCTTTTGGTTGTACAGATTATAGAACGACAGGTTCACCTCGCTCGCGCCAAACCCTCGATGGTTTACCGAATAGGTTATACCCACATCAAGATGGTGCACATCCGGAAGCTTATAATTGTTGCGCTCACGATAAGTTGTAAACATTCCCGGCATTTCCGCCCAATGTGCGGCGTCATCACGATTCTGCATATATTCCTGTTCTTTACGCGTGCTGGATTCCGGTCTGAAACTCGGATCCCATTCCTGCAGCACGCCGCCATACATTGATGTGTTTGCCAATATACCGCGGCGGCCGCTCTGATAAGTCCACGATGCCGACAGTTTCCAATGCTGTCCCAATCGCTGCACCACAACGATGTTGAAATTATGCCGCTTGTCGTTGCCGGCAAGAAACTCGCGTCCGCCGTTCAGTTCCTGCCCCGGGCGGTCGAATGTGCGCAAGGATTTAGCCCATGTGTAGCTCACCCAACCGGTAGTGTTGCCCACAGAGCGTTGAGCCATCAGCTCCACGCCGTAGGAGCGTCCCTTGCCGAGACTGACAAGACTCTGCCAATCGCCTGTGCAATTGAGCCACGACGCTCCGTTGTTGTATTCCAGCACATTGTCCATCGTCTTGTAGTAGCCCTCAACCGACACCTCAAGACCTTTCATAATTTCATAGTTGACACCACCGGCATACTGGTTGGAGCGCATCAGCGGAATTTTTTCAGTCACAGGCACCCAAATGTCTGACGGCATCACGATATTGCTGCTGCTCAACAGATGCACGCCCTGAGCCATCCGCGCATACGACAGTTTCAACGCCATGGCAGGCGTAAGCAGGAAGCGCACCGAAGCGCGGGGTTCAAGCGAGCCGTATGTCTTATTTTCAACGGAAAACAACGAATAGCGCAACCCGACATTTGCCATCAACCACGGAGCCACAGTCCAATCGTCCTCGGCATAAATGCTTGCCGTCAGCAAGTCCTGCCGCTCGCCTATTGTCCTGTCGGTTTCCGTGCGTGTCACCTTCGACGGTGTATAGTCATAGTTGTAACTATAGGCATGGATTATCGGCGACAACTGCTGCAACGAGCCTTTGACACCCCATCGCAAATCGTGGGCAGCAACAGGGCGAAATCTGAAGTCGGCAGTGATAGAAGCATCCTTCACCTTCGAATCATAACGTGTTTCCGACACATCTTCTGTCAGCCTCTGCAATTGTTCCATCTTCCGACTCTCATAATATCCCGACACATTCTGCGCCAGTCTATAGTCATACAGACTGAAACTCGCGTTGACATTCATAAGGAATCGGTCGCCGGCTGTATGCGTCCAATACAAACTCGACACCAGGTTGCCCCAATTGTTTTTTGTCTCATTTTTTTTAGTTCTAGTCTCACCACTCTTGCTGTTGAATTCAATCTCATTGTCAGTCGGAGAAGAGTTGCTCACATCCTTGCCCCAATAGAACACAGCCGACAGTCGGTCGCTCTCCGAGAAGCGATGCACCAATTTGGCGTTGACATCATAAAAATTCATCTTGGCATACGGCTCCATTGCCTTCTTGTTGTCGTACACGCTTTTGAGCAAAGGCTGCACTATGGCTCCGAAATATGAGGCGCGAGCTGCCACATTGAACGACGTATGCCCCTTCCATATCGGCCCCTCAGCCTGCACCTTCGACGACAACATTCCTATGGATGCACTGCCATGATATGACTCAAAGTCACCCTCACGCACACCTATGTCGATCACACTCGAAAGGCGCGAGCCGTAACGAGCCGGAAAAGCGCCTTTGTAAAGCACCACATTGTCTACCATCTCGGCATTGATTGCCGATACAAACCCTTTAAGATGTTCACCATTGTAAAGCGTTGAGCCATCGAGTGTAATCAAATTCTGGTCGTAATTACCCCCTCGCACAAAGATTCCCGCAGTGCCGTCGCCTCCCGACTGCACTCCAGGCAAACGCTGTAGCGATTTCATCACGTCGATTTCACCAAACAATGCCGGCACCTCCTTCACCTGCTGCGATGTCAGCACCTGTGCGCTCATCTGCGAGGATTTAACGCCAAAGTCATGGCGCGCACCATAGACCTGCACATCACGCAACTCCGTGCCTCGCTGCAGGCGCACCTCAACAGGCGCACTTCCCGACTTAATCTGTATTGTTGTCTCTTTATATCCCACATAGCTTATCCGCAAATCAACCGTCTTCCCTTCCGGGATTGCCATTTCAAAGCGTCCATCAGAATCGGTTGATGTGCCTTTCGCCAACGACTTGGCATAAACGCTTGCCGAAGGCAGGGCTTCTCCGCTCTCATCGTCGACAACTCGACCCGCCACAGTCTGCCCCACCGCCGTAGCCGCCATTACGGCAAGCAACAGCAATATACATATCCGTTTCATAATGCTTATTGTTTATTCAACCACCAATGCCTGAACATAGCAACTGATAATTTTATGCCCTGTATTTTTCAGATATACATTATAATATATATCATATACACCTGCTCTATTAAATGATATACTGGCAACTCCATCACCTCCTTCTGTAAAATCCGCCTCATTGCCTATAGCATCATCTCCTTTAGCATTTTCTATGACCCACTCTTTTTGCACATTGCTACCTGTAGGAATTAAATTTCTATCAAAAGAGACCGAATAAGAAGTTTCATTGCCAACCCCTATTTCGCCACTTCCGTTTCCACTTTCAATCACCCCATAGATATCATCATGTCGATAATAATTTCGAATATTCATATTAGGATACGGACCATAATCCGGAGCATGCTTCATCACAGCACAACTGCCCCATTTGGACTTATACATTCCATTTCCAAGATTTATTGCAGAATGGTCAGAATCCGGATAGTTCACCTTAACAGCATTCGCCTCGGTTGTTGACACATAATAATCTCTTGTCCAATATTTCGCAATGTTTGAATTGCCAGAACCCGCATTTATCCAACATGTTATGCCTCCATCACTCTTACACCAAGCATAGCCATGACAATTATACATATTAGACGATGTCTCTAGTCTAACAGCATTCGGAAAACTTGCGTCATAATAGCCATCCCAATATCCCTTTTCATAATCCGACATTTCCTCTTGAAGCTGTCCTTGCACTTCTTTTCCACACTTTGTAGTTACAATTACAGAACCAATTGATCGCGTAGACGCATCGTTTTCCAAAGCAAACTTTGTTCCCAACCGTCTTGTGCGACGCAACATTTTTTCTCCAAAAAATTCCGGCAACGCCTCTTGTTTCCGCAACTGCTCTATCCGAACCTTTTCCAATCGGGCAACGTCTTCCGCATCAAGCATTGATGAAATCTCGTCAGTTGAAAGCAACAATTCAAGATACCCTAATTTCAAAGGATTCAAATCCGAATTGAAATCTACATCTGCAACCATCACCGCCACCATTTTGTCTGCATCAAAAGCCTCATAACAATCAACCAACGCCTTTGACGCATCTTTTCGTTTTTTCAACTCGCCAAAGCCATTGAATCCATCCATAATCACACGTATACCGTCCTGCTCATTGTTGTATGCCGTATAGATTCCATATAAAGGATAGTCCATACACAACTTCACCAAGTCTTCGGTCGTCAGCGTGACTAATATACTGTCTGGCACCTGACAGGCTCTTTGCATTTCCTCCAACGACTGATATGTAGACCACACTTCCGGACGTGTAATTGAATCAAAAGAGAACGTTTCCACAGCAAAGGCTCTCGTTGACGGCACAGCCGCATTTTCCAAATCAAGTCCAAGATTCTCGTTACATGAACAGATTGCCAACAGAAGCAATGCGCTCGATAATAGTTTTTTCATAATTTTTAGGTTTGGGTTATTAATAATTGGATTGTAATTTTTCATTTTATATTTTTCGAGCGCAATATAATTGTTTTTTTTAAAATTTTCCAAGCGAATTTATATTAAATTTTAAGTAAACATCGACAAAAACCGCGTTTTTTGCGTAAAAGTTAAAACAAGTTTGAATGCTCTGCTCTCGATTTGCACTATCTGTTGAATAAAATAGGCTGCGGCTCGGAAAAGAAAATTGAACAAGTTCTTTTCTTTCCACTCGGCTTGCACTATCTTTTCATAAAATAGGCGGCGCTTCGGAAAAACATTTTCAAACAAGTTTGAATGTTTTTCGCTCTCCTTGCACTATCTTTTCATAAAATAGGCTGCGCCTCGGAAAAACATTTTCAAACAAGTTTGAATGTTTTTCGCTCGGCTTGCACTATCTTTGCAATGATATTTCGCGAAAATGGAAAAACAAATTGAAATTAACGGAGTCAACTTCAACTATAGCGTTGAGGGAGAGGGCATTCCTGTGGTGCTGATGCACGGATGGGGTTGCAACCGTACAACGCTGGCAAGCATCGAGAAGTTGCTTGTGCCATATTTTAAAGTCTACAATGTGGACTTCCCCGGCTTCGGCAAAAGCACTGAGCCACAAACAGTCTGGGGCATAGAGGACTACACCCGCCTGACAGAGGAGTTTCTGAAAAAAGAGAACATCGAAAACCCTATACTGCTCGGGCATTCGTTCGGCGGACGCGTAGGCATCCTGTTGTCGTCGCGCAACAAGGTGCGCAAACTGATTCTTGTCGATGCCGCAGGCATAAAGCCGCGCCACTCAATGAAATACTACATCAAGGTTTACACCTACAAGACGGTGAAACACGCCCTGCCGCTGCTTCTTGGCAAAACAAAGGGCGAGGAAATGCTCAACCGCTACCGCAAACGCGTGGGATCGAGCGACTATTCAAGCGCATCGGTGCGTATGCGCCAGATTCTGAGCAAGGTGGTCAATGAAGATTTGACATGGGCATTGCCTAAAATCAGCTGCCCGACACTGCTCGTATGGGGCACCGCCGACACTGCCACTCCTATCTCTGACGCCCGCAAGATGGAACGGCTAATACCGGATGCCGGACTGGTGGAGTTTCCCGGCGTGGGACATTACAGTTTCCTCGAGAATCCATATCAGTTTGCAGCCGTAATCAACAGTTTCTTAGATAAAGACAAAACTATAAAGTAATGGAATTGACCGTGACTATCCTCGCCGCCGTAATGGTGGCAACAACCGCTTTCTACCTGCTGCAGGTTTACAAGTTCGACCTGCAGATGATGCAGCAGAACTCTTACCGCAACGATCGCTACTTCAAGTGGTGGCGCATGAGCAAGGACTACGCCTCGATGTCGAGAATCTCCGACCTTGCGGTGTTCCTGCTTCTCGTCTCGATGTTTCCAAAGGTGGTGACTCTGCCGATTGCAATCATTGTTTTTGCTATCAAGGCAGCAATCCTGCTCAAAAAGAAATATAAAAAGCCACTGGTGATGACCAAACGCGTGTGGCGTCTGCTCTCGGCTATGATTGTCGCCACGCTGGTTGTGGCGGCACTGTCGTGCTCACCACATGCCGATGCCGGCATCAACATCACCGCCGCAGGGGCTGCGCTCACAGCGATGGCTGTGCTTTCGTGGGGCGTGCTCGCCCTGTGCAACGCAGCGATGCAGCCTGTCGAGAAGTCAATCAACAACAGCTATGTCAACGACGCGCGCCGCATCATCGGCGAAATGCCGTCGCTGAAAGTGGTCGGCATCACGGGCAGTTACGGCAAGACAAGCACCAAGCATTATCTGAACCGCATCCTTAGCGAACAGTTCAACGTGGTGATGACTCCAGGCAGCTTCAACACTCCGATGGGCGTGACCCGCACCATCCGCGAGATGCTGAAGCCTTACACCGAAATTTTCATCTGCGAGATGGGCGCCAAGCAACGCGGCGACATCAAGGAAATCTGCGACATCGTGCATCCGCAATACGGCATAATAACCGCTGTGGGCGAGCAGCACATGGAATCGTTCAAATCTATAGAGAATGTGCAACGCACAAAGTTCGAGCTTGCCGACGCTCTCCCTGCCGACGGCTTCTGCGTGGTCAACGATGACTTCCCATACGTGGCCAATCGCGAAGTTGACAACACTTCGTGCCTGCGCTATGCCGTGCAAGCCACCGCAAACGCCGACTACACCGCGCGCAACATTGAATATTCGGAACACGGCACCCGCTTCGACGTGGCAGACAAAAAAGGCGGCATCGTGATGTCGCTCGAAACGCGTCTTGTGGGCGAATGCAACATCTCCAACCTTCTCGCCGCCGTTGTCATGGCGATGAAACTGGGTGTGCCAGCCGACAAAATCCGCTATGCCGTAAGCCAGATTGAGCAAGTGGAGCACCGCCTCAACATGAAGCGCACTCCAGGCGGAGTGACAATCATCGACGATGCGTTCAACTCCAACCCTCACGGATCGCGGATGGCTCTCGACGTGCTTGCCAGAATGACCCGCGGCAAGCGCATCGTGGTAACGCCGGGAATGATTGAGCTTGGCGACCGCCAGCAGGCTCTCAACGAGGCGTTCGGCGAGCACATAGCGGAAACGGTGGATGTGGCAATCGTCGTAGGGCAATACAACCGCGACGCCATCGTGGCGGGCATAAAGAAATCAGGCACGTTCAACGACGACAACCTAATTGTGGTCGACTCGTTTGCCGAGGCTCAGCAACGTCTTGCCTCGCTGCTGCAAATGGGCGACACCGTGCTCTACGAGAACGACCTGCCCGACACCTTCAAATAAGCAATCAATAAAACAACCCATAACAATACAAAAAGAAAATGAAAACAACTGTTGCTGTATTCTTCGGAGGTCGCTCCGTTGAACATGAAATTTCCGTGATTTCCGCATCACAGGCAATGCACGCAATGAACCGCGACAAATACAACGTCATACCAGTATACATCACGAAGCAAGGCCGTTGGGTGACCGGCGACGCACTTTTCGACGTAAAGAACTACCGCGACATGAAGGCCCTTGTAGAAAAATGCGAAGAAGTCTACATGCGTCCTGAGTTCGGCGACTTCAACCTCTACCGCGCAAAGACAAAACTTTTCGGCGGACACAACGTCTATGCAGCCATCGACGTGGTCATCCCTGTGCTTCACGGCACAAACGGCGAGGACGGCATCTTTGAGGGCGTGCTCGAGACCATCGGCGTGCCTTACGCTGGCTGCAACACAGTGTCGTCGGCCAACGGTATGGACAAGGTGACAATGAAGATGATTCTCAAGGACTGCGACATCCCTGTGGTCAACTACGTATGGTTTACCGACAAGCAATGGTACCGCGAGAAAGACGAGTTGGTGAAGAAAGTGGAAGAGCGAATCGGCTATCCTGTAATCGTGAAACCTGCCAACCTCGGATCAAGCGTGGGAATCAGCTGTGCAAAGACACGCGAGGAATTGATCGACAGCGTTGAGACCGCACAACAATACTCCACACGCATCATCGTGGAGGACATGGTGGAGAACCTCAAGGAAATAAACTGCTCAGTGCTCGGCGACTGCGACGACTGCCAGCCGTCGATTCTTGAAGAACCTATCAAAACCGGCGCGTTCCTGAGCTACGACGACAAGTATAAAGGAGGAACAAAGGGCGCGAAAGGCATGCAGGCTTCCGACAAGCGCATCCCTGCCGACCTGCCGAAAGACATCACGGAGCGCATCCAATTCCTCGCCAAAGAAACATTCCGCGTATTGTCGTGCCACGGCGTGAGCCGCGTTGACTTTATGGTCGACGCCAGCACCAACAATGTTTTTGTCAACGAAATCAACACAATCCCTGGGTCTCTGTCGTTCTATCTGTGGGAGGCCACAGGAATCAAGTTTGACGAACTGATGGACCGCCTCGTGCAGCTGGCTCTGAAGCGCAAACGCGAACAAGGCCAAAAAACAACCAACTTTGACCAGAACATCTTCAGCCTCGGTGGAGGCGTGAAGGGCGCAAAAGGCGCAAAGTGCTAATATTCAGACGCAATCTCATAAAAAACGCCTGCAGTCATCGATTTGCAGGCGTTTTTTTGCGTTTTTTATTCTCCCATCACGGTAGCCACGATGCTTCGGCTGCCGCCGGAATCGCGGAATTCGCAGAGATAGATGCCCTGCCACGTGCCGAGAGCAAGACGATGTGCGGAGATTGGAATCGTAATGCTCACACCGAAAAGCGACGACTTGGCATGGGCAGGCATATCGTCGAGCCCTTCAAGCGTATGCTCGTAATATGGCTCACCCTCACACACAAGGCAGTCCATGATGCGCGCCATGTCGCCACGCACGTCGGGGTCGGCATTCTCATTGATTGTAAGCGCGCAGGAAGTGTGCTGCACAAATAGATTCAGCAACCCGGTCTCGGGCAGCTGCTGCGGGATGCCGCTCATAATTTCAGAAGTGATCAAATGGCATCCTCTCCGCTTTGGAGACAGTTTGAATACGATTTGTTTTATCATTGTTTCTGTGTTATAAATTCATACGTCAAATCGACAGCCTTCCGAAAAGCCTCATCCTGCCCGGGCACAGTGATGAAAAGATGCACTGCGTCAGGAAATTCCACTCTTTCAATCCGTCCGCCTGATTTTTCAGCCAGTTCGCAGCCCTGGTCTCTAAGGATGTCGCGTCCGGCAGCGACAAGAAGAGTGCGCGGCAGACGTCTCAGTTGCTCCCCGCTGCACAATCCCACACTGACGGCATGGTTTTCCGAATCCGTTCCGCCAAGATAGGCGCGGTTGAACGCCTCCATCAAATCCGCATCGAGCCCGTAGCCGCTGCCATATTTACGCCACGACTCCGAGCCGTCGGCAAAAGCCTTAGTGACCGGATAAAAAAGCACAAGCGACTCCAACGCGCCACGGCATTCATCGGAAAGAGCCACAGCAAGAGCAAGATTGCCACCCGAGCTGTCACCTCCGGCGCTGATGCGCGATGCGTCTATGCCCAACAAAGCGGCATTGTCGCGGGCGTATGCCACCGCATCGCAGCAGTCGTGCAGTCCGTACGGGAACGGATGCTCGGGAGCAAGCCGATAGTCAACGGCAAGCACCTTCACGCCACCCATAGCCGCCACCGCGTCGCAAAACCGCGCACAACTGTTCAGACTGCCGAAAGTCCAGCCGCCGCCATGGAAATAAACCAGCAACGGCAACCTCCCGTCTACACCGCTCGGCTCATAAAGCCGCAACGACTCCGACAACTGCCTCACACTGACATTTTCCGACAGCGTCTGACGCGTGTTCCGCGAATTGCGCACAGCCATCAAAGCGGCATTGTCGCCGGCAATGGCTTTCTCCACGGCAAGAGTCTGTGTCTGCTGCAACCCGTCGGGCAACGCCTGCAGAAAACCGTCAGCCTGACGGCGCATGACACTGTCGGCGGCGCCACCGACAGCAGCGGTTGCAGCAAAAGCCACAGCAATCATTATTTTCCCGAAACCCATAATTATTCACTTAAGAAATCAGGCATCGGTCCGCCCTGCGCATCATTGCCAAGCCCCATAGCCGACGCGTCGACAGCACTCGGCTGTCCGTCGGCAGGCGCAGGAATGTAGACTTCCTGCGGTCCCGGGTCTTCATTGATTTTCGACGCCATCGTACCCTTCTCAAACGGCATTGGCTCCGAACGGTTCTGGAAACGTGCGAACCGTGCGACAAACGTCATTTCAATATCGTCGACCGAACCGCTACGGTGCTTCGCCACGATAAACTCAGCCATGCCGCGGATATCCCTGTTCTCAGCGTCTGTAGTAGAACGCGTATAATATTCCGGACGGTGGATAAAGCAAACAATATCGGCATCCTGCTCGATGGCACCCGACTCACGAAGGTCGCTCAACTGCGGACGCTTGTTGCCGTCGTTGCGTTCCTCCACCTTACGGCTCAACTGCGACAGTGCGATTACCGGGATGTTAAGCTCTTTGGCCAACTGCTTGAGGCTTCGTGAAATCATACTCACCTCCTGTTCGCGGCTTCCGAACTTCATACCCGTAGCGTTCATCAGCTGAAGGTAGTCGATGATGATAATCTTCACACCATGCTCCTTCACCAGACGGCGCGCCTTCGTGCGCAACTCGAGGATTGACAGAGACGGAGAGTCGTCGACATAAAGCGGCGCGCTGAAAAGGCTTCGCACACGCGAGTTCAACTGCTCCCACTCCTGCCGGCTCAAACGTCCGCTCTTGATTTTCTCGCCCTCAATCTCGCAAACGTTTGAAATCAAACGATTGACCAGCTGAAGGTTTGACATTTCAAGCGAGAATATCGCCACCGGAGTGTTGTAGTCGACAGCCATATTCTTCGCCATCGACAGCACAAACGCCGTTTTTCCCATCGCCGGACGTGCGGCAATGATTATAAGGTCGGAGTTCTGCCATCCCGACGTCAGCTTGTCAAGATTGTGGAAACCGGTCTGCAGACCGCTCAAGCCGCTTTCACGCTTGCCGGCGGCCTCAATCTGCTCCATGGCAGAATTGATTACAGGGTCAATCTGCGTGAAGTCCTTCTTCAAGTTTCCCTGCGAGATTTCAAACAATTTACCCTCAGCCTCCTGCAAAAGGTCGTCGATGTCATACGACTCGTCAAACGACTTTTTCTCTATCTCAGAGCAGAACGAAATCAGTCGGCGCGCCAAGAATTTCTGAGCCACGATGCGCGCATGGTATTCAATATGCGCCGCCGAAGCCACATTGGATGTCAATTCAGAGATGCGCACCGGACCGCCCACATCGTCGAGCGCACCGTCGGCACGCAGCTGCTGCGTGACGGTAAGCATGTCGATGGGTTGCTGCATCACACCGAGCTTGTTGATTGCAGCATAAATTTTTTGGTTTCCAGGGTCGTAGAACGACTCCGGTCGCAACAAGTCGCACACAATGGCATAGGCATCGCGCTCAAGCATCAACGCTCCAAGCACCGCGTCTTCAATCTCCTTGTCCTGAGGCTGAATCTTCGCGTCGTCGGTAAACTGCGCCTTGCTTCGAGCCGACTTCCATTGCTCCGCCTTGAATTTGCGGAATTCCTGGTACTCACGGAAATCACTGTATTCCTTGGAATTCTTTATATCGTTAACGTTCTCCATACTTCATTCTTTTCAACGACAAATGTAGGAAGATTTAATGAAACTGCCTACTTCTTTCTTCCAAGAATTACCAACAACTTGCCAACCGCCTTTGTCGACAGCCTGTTGAAAACAAGTTGAGGCGGCACGTCGTCCGACGTTCCGCCTCAACTGCTAAAAACTAAACTATAATACTATCTAAACTTATCCTAATTCACGATTACTTTCCGCGTTGTGCCATTCTCCGCTCTCACCACATATATGCCAGGCTGAAGATTTACAGCCCCACACATCTTGCCGTCAAGCGAATACACTTGGAAATCATGGCAACCGTCGACCACTATCGACCTGCCGACCACTTTCACCATAATATTCTCATCAGATGTCGTAGCCGAAACCGAGGAATATCCCGGATTGTTGTATGGGTCGGTAGGAAAAACAATCATCGATGGAAACCAATAGTTGGCAATCATCGGATAGTCTTTCTTCAGGACTCCGTCGGATGTATAGCGCCGTGTGGCGTACGTCTGGTCCTGAAACTGATGAAACACCGAAGCATACAGCTCGTCGGTCTGCGGATGGATGCCAAGCGAGCATCCGTAGATATGCCAATCGCCAGGCTCCGAAGAGAAATCGATGATTTTCTCAATCTTATGGCTGTCGGTATCGAAACGGAAAACGCAATAGGTCGTAAACCAGCTGTTGGCGCCGCCGCACCAATAAAGGCTGTTGGTCACCCGCGACGCGCACATCGGGTCGGGAGTCCATGCATACCATGAGTTTGACGGCGGATACATTCCTTCGCCGTCGATATGCACCACCTCGCGCTCCAACGTTGTAGGATTGACCTTGACCACATATGGCAACGTCGCTCCCATGCCCTGCACGTTTTTGGCTACTGCATACCACAGATTGCCGTCTTTCGACCGCACTATCGTCGAGCCTATTCCCGAAGCTGGGCGTTTGCCTGATTCCGCTTCAACAACATCATCGACAATACCCATGTCGAGCACATCGACAACCTTGTCGGTCTGCGTGTCGACCACCAGCAGTCCATATTGCTGATGCACGGCAAAGACTTTTCCACCGGCAAGAACCATCGTTCCCGTCTGCCCATAATACAACGAACTGCCGGAATCGGTGTTTGGCTTGTCGTTGCCGTCGAGATTCGGGTTGCCCGAGCCCTCCACCTGACGTTCAATCTCAAGAGTCTCAAGATTGAGCACCCAGATGCCGTTGCTCGTCGACACATACCCCTTTTTGTCGGTCACTCCGCAGAAAGCACGGCCGTCGCACTGCCTCCCCGAGGGGTCGATAATCTGAAGCTGCTTGATGAGCTTCATTGTCTTGGCGTCGGTCACCGAAATGCGTCCGCCCACTACAGAAGCCCCTGGATCTTTCTCCTGTTTGGCAATCAGATACATCCGTCCGTTCCATATAGCACCATACTGATTCGTGCAGCCCAATTCCTTTCCGGGATTCTCCGCCTGCACAATCCGGTAGCGCCAATAATCGCCGTCTACATCATCGGGCAACAAGTAATTGACCGTTGAATTCTGGTGTCCATACCAGTCTTCGTTGACAATCATGATGCCTTTCGTGTAGTCAGTCTCCGACGCCTTGACTGTATTCAAGACTCCGGCGGCAAATGCCGCAACGATTATTGCTCGTGATAATATTTTCATTTAAAAAGCACATTGAAAAGTGAGCCCGAACGGTCAACAACCGCTCAAGCTCACTTGATTAATACTTACTGGATTGAAAATTTCAGCGTATGGCTGCCGTTGGTTGACGCAACGACGTAGACTCCTGACGGAAGCGTCAATGCCACGCGCGCGCAATCAGATTCGGCAACAAACGCACCGACAACACGACCCGCCATGTCATAGACCGCGAAGGTGGTTCCTGCCATATCCTTCACAGTGACAATATTGTCGCAAACCGACAATGTGCCGGCAGCGCCATCAACATTGTGAATGCCTGAATCCGAATTCTCCACAGCATAAGGAATGCTGACCGTAGTGGTCTTGCCGTTTGACTCCGCCTTTACATTGAGGTTTCCTCTACCGGCAATCAACGGAGTGATTGTAAGCACACCGTTTTCAAGCGTAGCGTTGACCAGACTCTTGTCAGAGACCGTGTTGTCGGCAGCGACAGCGTCGCCTCCTACAATCGACAAGCGTATTGCCGCATCGATATTGTCCTTGTCGGTCACATAATCCTTAAGGTCGATTGTAAATATGTCGCCATTCTTTGCCAAATCAACACTCACCTTAGGGAGATCGCTGAACTCTGGAGCATATTTATCGGGGAAAATCGGCATTGAAGGGAACCAATAATAATCCTTCAGCTTGATTGTGTTCACGATGTCGCCAGTCTTGCAGTCAACAAAGTGGAGCCAATTGTAACGATAGTTTGACGAAGCGCCATGGGTTGCAGCCACGAGCAGCTGATTCTTACGGTCGTCGTAGCGCACACCTGCATAAGGAGCCTGGAACGTTTTGCTGTCAACACCCGCCAAATTGTTTGGGAACACAAACACCGGTTGGATTCCTGCGATGTCTGAACCTACGGTCCACTTGTAGTAGCCCGTGTTGCCCGAAACAATTGAAGCCTCAACTCCGGCACCATACCAAATGGCGTTTTCACTCTTTGAAGCAAAGAAATTGGTTGAGCGCCATGCACCCCATCCGCAAGTGACACGCTGTCCCTCCGGAAGGTCAACACTGTCGGTCACGTCGAGCGTGCTCGGGTCGATGCAACGGAATGTGCACAAACCACTTGAGGCATCGGCAGTAGTGGCAACCCACACATTGCCGTCGGCAGTGACAGTGATGCCCTGAGGATAGCCCATGCCGGAAACGCCCGAAGCATCGTTGCTTTCTACCGGGAATGTCTTGACCACCTTGTCTGTGGCAATGTCTATGACATGCACACCCACACCCTGCTGGATTGCAAACGCATATTTGCCAATGGCAACCATGTCGCCAATCTGTCCGTTGTACTGGTTCTCACCGGAAGCAATACCATCGACCATTCCGCCCAAAGTAAGCGTACGGGTGTCGAGCACCTGAATGCCGGCTGTCGATCCGAGATAAACCTTGTTTTCAGAAACGCCGACACACGCGCGTCCGTCACCGTCACCGTTGCCGTCGCCGTCGGTGTCTGCGCCGATATAGTCGAACGCAGCCAATTTTTTGAGTGTCTTGGCATCAGCCACCACAACACGTCCGCCACCCTTGCGAGGGTCGCCGCCGTCGGTCGCCTGCTTCGACATCACGATAAGTTTGTCGCCATAGATGATACCGTACTGCGACGTGCAGCCAAACGACTCATATTTGTTTTGCGACTCATACACGCGGTATTTCATTTCGCCATTGTCGGCAATATAGTTGATTGAGCCGTTAGAATGCCCGAACCAATCCTCGTTGAGCCAGAACGTACCATTCTGATAACTGTCGGCAAGCGGTTCGCGGTTTGGCTCAAGCACGTTGACCGTATAAGTCGTCGATGCGCCGGAACCGTCCTGTGATGTGAACGTAACGTCGACAGTGCCTGTCTTGTGAGTAATCAATTCCCAGAAACTGCGCGACGGGTTGAAAGCCCTTGCAGCATAAGTGGTAGCCACCTCAGGATCGCTTACGCTGACATCGTAGGTCTGAATATCGGCATTCGCAGGCTCTACCGTAGGCGACAGAGCGAGGATGTCGAGATATGTAAGATTGATAGTCTTGTCGCCGTTGCCAAGCACAAAACCGGTAACCGGATTACGCAGCGCGGCATGCACTGTCATCGTTGCCTTGACAGCAGGATCGGTCTTCAACGCAGCTGTAATCACAGCGTCGCCCTCAACGCGCTTCACGCTGACCGCGCCGGTGCGCTTGTTCACGCTTGCCACATTTGTGTCGCTCGATGAGAATTCAATCTTGTCCAGCGAATAAGCATCGCTATAAAACTCAAGCGTCGGAGTGAACGACTCATCGAAATGGGCGTCATATTCCGCATCTGTGAAAGCAAACGTCTTTTCGACATTGATCATCTCCGGATACCCTGCAGTATATGCTGATCCGTTATCTTCGTATTGAACAATCAATCTCAACATATCGGCATTCTCTGTGTCGGGCATGGTAACCGTAAACGTAGCGTCGTCGCCAACCGTCGTTTCCGTCATCGAGGCCGCCTTGGCAATGTCGAGCGTCGCCGATGTCATTTTGCAGACCACTTTCACAGTCTTGCCCTTGAACAACACGCCGTCGTTGAACTGCGTAAATGCGGCAGGCGCATGAGCATCGTCATAAGTTCCGGCAATCCGGCCTGAAATGACAAGATTTCCACCAACCTTCTTCGCCGAGCCTTCAACCAGCTGAATCCCTTCCAGCTGAAGTGCTGTCAATTTAGATTTTCCCCAATAGTCAATGCTGCTGTATGCGCTCTCACATCCCGCAGGGACAACAATTTCGGCAAACGTCGCAGGCGAGCCGTTCTTCACGCGCCATGTATAACTCCCAGTCGTTCCCGGTTCGGTTACAGGAGAGTATACCTTTATGCCCGTACATCCGTAAACCAAATTCGTGTTGTTGTAGTTCATCTTCTTTTGAGGAAGAACAAGCCTATTCAATCCAGCATTTTCAAAAACGTAGCTCGGCAACGATGCCAACGCCTCCGGAAGCACTAAAGTTCCGACAGCTTTGCACCCTCTGAAGGCATACGCTTCAATCGATGTCAATGTCGACGGGAGGTTCACTCCAGTCTGACCGTCGGCATAAACAATGTTGGCAAGCATATTGCAGCCGTCGAAGGCATAACCCTTGATTGCATTCACGCTTTTTCCGATTTTCAAAGTAGTAAGACCCTCACAACCAGCAAACAATGAATTAGGAATCTCAGTCATCGCCGCAGGCATCGTAAATTCCTTTATAAGCTTACAATTCTTGAACGCGCCTTTACCCAAATTAGTCACGCCGGCAGGCAGTGAAAATTCAAGGCTGCTGCAATTTTCAAATGCATAATTGCCAATGCTCGTAACCGTTTCAGGAAGCTCGATTGATTCCATCGAGCTGCACTTGCTGAACATATAGTTAGGCACCTCAGTAAGTCCGGCAGGCAATACCGGCATACGCAACGATGTGCAATTCTGGAAAACATAGTTTCCGATTTTTGTAGCAGTGTCAGGCATCTTTACCACAACCAGACTGCTGCAAGAGCTGAACATATAGTCAGAAATCTCCGTAAGTCCGTCTTCAATAATCACCTTACGCAACGACGGGCAACTCTGGAAAAGATTCTGGCCTACAGTACGGAGAGTCGACGGCAATCTGATTCCAGAGAATCCTGTTCCGTAGAAGCAATATTCAGGCAAAGCCGTAACTCCCTCCGGGAAATTGATTTCACTCAGTTTTGAGCACCACGCGAATGTGCGCGCCTCGCCAAAATCCGTAAGCCCGTCAGGCAGAGTCACGCTCGGCATGCTCTTGCAATAAGCAAATGCATATGTGCCCAGTCTTTTAAGCGTTGACGGAAGGTCGACAGATTCAAGTTTCGTACAGTCGAAGAAAGCATAATCACCCAAAGAAACAACCGGTGCGATTATTCTGGCAAGAGTAAGTTCCGACGCACCATAGAATGTGCTGTCGCTCATCTCAGTCACGTTGAAATCCACATTCTGGAAAGTCACAGACGCAGGGATTGTGATCTCTCCCACATATCCAGCCTTGTTGGCTGCCTCGATTTTTTTACGGTCTGGAGTGCCTTCAACCTTGCAGTAGGTGGCTTTTACATTGTTCGACTCTCCTACCGCAGTCACGGCATAAGTCATTCCGCCTACTTTGAAAATGTCGCCTACTTTGACATCAAGGACATATTCGCTTACTTTGGTAAATTTTTTCCATCCGGCAGCCGCCGCATAGTCGGCAGTGTAGCCGTTTGGCACTTCAAGAGTCGCATTGGCATAAGCTCCCGCGCTGAACACGTTGTCGGCAATCGCGACAGGATATGTCGATGCAACTTTTACAGATGTGATTGCATTTGACTCGGCAAACGCTTCATCTCCAATTGCAGTTATCGTTGTCGGAATCTCTACTCCGGCAAGCTGCTGACATGCGGCAAACGCACGTTTTCCAACCGCTTCCACATGCGCAGGGAATTTGATGTCGGCAATCGCCGTTCCCTCAAACATACTGTCGGGAATCGATGTCATCGACGACGGCACAAAGAGAGTGGCAAAGTTTGAACATCCGAAAAATGCCCCGTCGCCAATTTTTGTCACGCCATCGACCGATGGCACGTTGAGCGTGGCGATAGTGGAGTTTTTAAACGCTTCTTTTCCTATGGCAGTCACTGTTGCCGGAAGAGTGACCGTTGTCACTGTCGAGTTGGCAAAAGCATTTTTGTCGACCTCAACCACGGTATATGTCACGCCCTCGTCGACAAATGTCGACGGCACAGCAACCTCGCCTGTGTAGACACCGGTTTCCGGAGCAGTAAGTTTTACGGTTTTTGCAGAATAACTTTTCAGTTCATAGCGCAAGCCTTCGTTTACAAACACTGTCTTTGCATCCGCAGGAATAGGCAGCGGCGCTGCGACAAACGATTTCCAGTCATGGGGGGACATTCCTGGTGCGAAATTCCAGCCGTCCCAGCTGCCGTTTTCAAGCACACGGCCAGAAACGCCCCAACTTGAATAGCTGAAATTGTCTGTAGCATTGTCCTTAACCCAATACGACCAATACGAAGAATACCATCCGGCGCCCCACATGTCATCCGTGTCGCGCGCCTTCCAGTTGTCATAGTCATAATCCGAGGAACCGCCCTGTCCGGGCTTGTAGCCGCGCGGATGTTCAAAAAATCCGTCTTCCGACTCGTAGACCTGATTGCCGTTGCCAGTGTCGATAAGGGCAATGTCGCCGTCATCGTCCACGTCCCAGCCGATACCGTTGAGGGTGTAGCCGCCATTGGGATCGGTCGGCGAGCTAACGTTTGTGTACTGCATCAATGCATACAGGCGCGGATTGTTTTTCACCACCGCCTTAAGCATGTCGGCACCAGTGGCTTGACCTGTCCAACGATAGCCGAACACCAAAGCCGCCGGCTCGTCGTCGTAGTTCCATTGAATCACCAGAGCGGCTTTGTTTTCGCCCTCTCCGGTCCAGTTCTTGATCATGTCGAAGGTGAAATTCGCATCCCCCGCCATGTCGTCGGGAGTTGCCCACTCCCAATCTGATGCCGCCCGAAGTTTTCCGTCGGCCGCCTTAGGTGTGTAAGGCACACCCTGCACCGTCCTCGGCAACTGCGTCCTGGCAGCAATAGTCATTACCACAAAAATCGCGGTCAGACTAAGTAAAATTCTTTTCATAAGGAATTTTATTTATTAATTAATAAAAATTAGTTAGTTATTTCTTTATCACTTTGCGCACCACCTTGCCGCTTCTGACAATGTAGACGCCCTTCTCCAATCTTTCAAAAAACTCGGATGCCGGCACCGAAGAATCGACGGCAAGCACCCTCATTCCCTCCAGGTTGAACACCTCAACCATCGACGAGCCATTGTCGGACTCAACCGAGCCTACTCCATCGGTGGAGAAATGCACATAATTGAGGTTGTGCCATTGCGTTGAAGCGCCTGTCGACGCATCGGCGTCCTTAGGCAATGCGTTCTGCTGACGTCTGCCGCCAACCACCATCACAACCGGGCCGTCAAGCGCCTGGAATTTCCATCCGTCCACATCGCCGTCTTTGAGCTTGCGCGATGTCATTCCCAGTCCGGAATAAGAGAAATTGTCGGAATCCACGCCTCCTACCCAATAACTCCAATAGCCGTCATACCATCCGGCATTCCATCTCTGATGGTCAGCGTCGGTGCGGTCAAACACCTGCCACCAGTCATAGTCGTAGGCAGCATAACCATACGCACGCGCATTTATCGGATGCTCAAGAATATGTGCTGTTTTTGAAGCCGCTATCGCATCGTCGCACATATCGGGAGTGTCCCATCCCGGCACACTTGTCTGTCCCATCGACGTGTTTGCGGAAAAATAGTTGAAACTTACGCGGCTGTCGGATTTCGCGCCGTCAAAATCAAACTCAAGGAAATCTGAAATTGTATGTCCGTCGGAATATCCGATACCGCACACCGTGCTGCCCATTATTCCCGTAAACTGCGTGAACAGTGTCAAGTCTGACGACTCCTTCGCTATCGCGCGAAACATATCCTCGCCCGACGGTGTCTGCCCGTCGTTCCATCGATATCCCCACACGTATGCCTCCTCCGGACCGTTGTCGGCAAACTGCACCACCATAGCGGCTTTGTTGTTGCCGGAACCCGCCCAATGAACAATCTTGTTCCAATCAATCACAAACGCATTTGCCGACAGCACCATCGCCGAGAGCAAAACAAATGTCAATGTCTTATTTTTTCTCATATCTCAATGTTTTTTCAGTCAAAGGATTAGGAAGAGGCACTCCGGGAAGCGCAACGTGAAGGTCACGTGCCTTGGAAAGCTCTGTCGAGGTTTCGCCAAGCCACCCGCAATATTGGTTTACTCCAGTATAGACTCTCACAAAGTCAATCCCCGGAAGATTCACTGGATTGCCGTTTTTGTCGACAGCCCACCCTATGTCGAAACTATTCAAGTCCTCATAGTCATTCGGGTGGTTGTCGACATAACCCCACGGATATGTATAGAGGATATAGTAGCGTCCTGTGCCGCTGGAGTCCACCCCGTTGGGCGCAAGAAGCGTGCCCTTGAATGTCAATTCGTTGTCACTCACCCACTGAGGATAATATTCCTGACTGTGGAAAATGTTTTTAGCTATATAGCCCGAGCCTCCGAGAGAATCATGCCATGGGATGTAGGTCATATCTGTCAGATAGCCGCTCTCGTCCTCAACAGGCGTATGTCCGTCGTTTTGCCTGCTATAGGTTATCTCATAACCATGAAGCGTTTCAGGCTTGTGATACTCGCTTCCGGCGAGTTCATACCACTCATCGTCAGGGATACCGTTGCAGTTTGCGTCAAAACTGACCATAACGATGCCCGGCTCTGCAGACCCGCCCTTGCTGTCGGGATTGGACAATTCATAGAATGCATTTCCCCAAATCCGGAAATCGCGCTCGCCCGGCACATTTATCACCGTGTGGTCGAAACCGAACGTAACATAACCGCCATATCCTCCGAGCGAAATCAGCACATCGTTTGTCCCAGAAATCGACTCCTCGCATTTCTTCAGCATGTCGGCATACGTGTCGCCGGGTTCATATTTCGGAATCTCGTTGACAAACTGTCCCGGAGCCGGACAATATTCATAGACACGGGAAATGTAAGTGCTGTACTCCACCTCCTCGTGAAGCACATTCACCGTAAACTCAAAATGATAAGGCGTGTCAGGGTCGATGATGTCGAACGTAAGATTGTAGACACCCTCCGCTTCAGCCAAAAAGATATAGCTGTCGGTTGCCGACACCTCTTTCCCATTGACTGTCCACCGATACTTCTCCCCCGTCAACGCTGAGTGCAACGGCAGTTTCTGCATACGCGCCACATAGTAGACGTCGTCGATGCCGAGATTGACCATCGGCACCTCATCGGCACAAGCCCACAGAATCAGAGGCAACAATAATATGACTATCTTTCTTTTCATTGATACAGGAATGCTATATGGGCAGGGATGTCGCCCGTCCGCACACTCCATTTCTTCTTGCCGTCGGCAGAAAAGCAATAGAGAGTGCCCGATGACACATAATTTTTCGCATCGGTGACAAAAATGTCGCCGGAGACCGGATGCACGGCTATACCGTATGGAATGGTGATTTCCTTTTCCGTCCCGTCGGTAATGAAATTGGTCGACACGATTTTCTTTGTCCGCGTGTCAATAATGCCATAAGATATAGTGTTGGAAGCCGTGTAGTTGTTCCATTCCGTAGCGTAATAGTAAAGCAGGTCGCCGTGGATTGCCATATTCGAGCATGCCACGTCAAGAGTGTCTGTGACCACCATCTTGTTGTAGCCGGGCTTCTTGTCAAGCACATAAAGGCGCGACGGACGCGTTTCATAATCGCCTCTCGAGGAGACCCACAGTTTGTTATAGCGGTCTTTCTTCAGCCGATGCAGATTGATGCCTACGGGAATCTGCTCCACCTGCTTGAAGTCGATCATCTGAATCACAGAGACTGTATTGTCATAGTTTGGAGCGCGGTAGCCTCCGGAATTGGCTACATACATATAATCGTCGACCACCTCCATTTCCTCCGGCTGATAGCCTACGGTCACCTTGCGTGTCACGGCAAGCGTCGCCGTGTCGACCTCGAAGACCGCGCCCTTCGGCGCGCTTGGGTCGATAAGCACCGGTCCGACGTAGGAGCTGACATACGCCTTGCCTCGATGGAAACGCACATAGCGGCAGTTTGGGATGTCGACCTGTCCGATGCGCACACCGCTGCGTGCATCCATAACTTCCACTTTGTGAGAGCAGTTGACCACCACATAAAGTTTCGACCCATAAATGCCTATGTCGTTGCCCACGTCGCCGAGCTCCTTCACCACTGCCGGATTTTTCTCGGAATAGAAATTGCGCGAATAAAGCCCTGTGTAATAGTCGTAATAATCAAGGCTGCACTTGTTTGAACCCATATTGCCCTCATTGACAAGATAGAATCCCCGCACAGGGCTGCCCGACGCCTCGTCGCCGATTATCTCATACTCCGTGGGCACAACCAGCTCATCCTCGCGGCAGGCGGCGAAAGCCAGCAGCAGAAGCAATGTCAAAAGAGCAAATATGTATGTCTCACGTCTCATATATTGACAGTCAATGTGATGCGATAGTTACGTTTTGGCATCGGGTAATTCAGAATCACGTCGTAGTCCTGACTCAGCAGGTTGTTGACCTCGAGCAAAGCCCTCAGGGTTATGCGCTGTCCTATTTTGAAATCACGGCTCAGCGACACGTCGCTCGTATACCATGGCTGGGTATAGTTGTAGCGGATGTTCTCTTGTTGGTTATAGCGTTCTCCGACATAGATGTAACTATAATTGAGATTCCATTCCCGCCATGTCAGATTAACCACTGCCGAGCCGGAATGGTGGGGAATATACGGAATCTGGTCGCGATAGTAATTGTCTGATGGATTGGTCACGTCGATGGCTCGCTGATAGGTGTACTGCGCGCGAACCGTGGCAAAGAAGTCGCGCAGCGGATTGAGCGTCACCTGCGCCGAAACGTCGACACCGCGGATGTCCACCTTGCCGAGATTGAGCATCGTCCAGCGGAACTGCTGCCCTTTGGGATAAGCCACAATTTTGTCTTTGACGTAATTGTAGTATGCATCGCCGCTGAACCGCATTTCGCTCACCAGTCCGCCACCGCGCTTGCTGAACAGCAAGCCAAGATTGTACTGCGTCACGCGCTCGGGATTGAGTTTCGAGTTTCCCATATCGGCATAGTACAGGTCGTTGAACGTAGGCATTCTGTACGACTGTTTGTAGAACGCCCTTGCCGACAAGCCTCTCACCAATGTGTATGACACAAACGCCGCCGGTGTCAGCACATGCTTGTCGGAGGGCGACTGCTGTCCCTTGAGAGAATCGTGGATAAATGTAGCCAAAACGCTCGCCTGCGCCTTTAACCTACCCAGGTCGAACGCTGTTGCAACCGACAGCATATTTGAGAAGCGGTCGGGTTGCGCAAACCCGTAGACATCGGCGTCGAGCGTGTTCCATTGGAAATCGTAAGCTGCCGAGACGTGCCACCACGGAAACAGCACATATTCGTTGGCCGACGAGAAGTAGACTTCTTTCTGCTTATACAGATTGTCGATTTTTATCTGCTTGTCGTCGTTGTTGACATAATGGGTACGGTAGAATGCGTATTTCAGATTGTTGAGCGTGGTGAACTTGCCGAATGTCTGAGTATAATTGACTTGAGCGAACGAGTTGGTGTCCCAGATGCGTTCTCCGCGACGCCATACGTTGTTGACTATCGCCCCCGGCACGCCACGCTCGGAATTGTAGTTGTAGACCTTGAAATGCCACTGTCCAGACTTCACCACACCATTGAGATTAGCCTCCAGGCGAGTGGCGTTAATGTCGCCGTTCTGGCGCACGGCAGTTGTGTCGTATGCCAGTTCTCCAGCCGGATTGACACGCCGGTAACGGAATTTGTACTTTCCGCTCGAATTTATCCATTCCGCGCTAAGCGACGCGTTGACTTTGTCTGACAATTTCAGCTCCAGCAACGCCGACGGATTGAGCAGGTCGAACGAGCCAGCCCGCAGCGTGGCGCGCAGATGATATGTCTCTCCGCCGTTGAATTCAGGAGTGCGCGTACGTATATAAATAGATCCAGCCGAGCCGAAATCCTTGGCAGGCTGAAGAATCTCGCTTTTCTGACCGTTGTATAACGAAATGCCGTCGATATTGTCGAGCGAGAACTGCCCCAGGTCGACTTGTCCGTTTTGTGCGTTGCCGAGCTCCACACCGTCATAAACCACACCGGTGTGGTTGGTGCCCATTGATCGGATGTTTACTGTCTTTATGCCACCCACTCCCCCATAGTCCTTCACCTGGACTCCAGAGAAATAGCGCAACGCATCAGCCACACTGTTGCTGTTGAGACGTTTCAGCTCCTCGCCGCTGAGTTTCTGCGCAGGGATGACATCAATCTGCGGCACCGTGGCTGTGACAACAACCTCTCTCAGATTGAGCATCCGTTCCGCGGTTGTGTCCTGTGGTTCTGCCGCCAAAACTCCAAGCGAGGGCAAGCATAAAAACAATAAAGGAAAAATCCTCATTCGTAATGTTACAGTTTACTTAAAACAAAAAAACGCCCGTTTTTACAAGTCATAAGACTTCTAAACGGGGTCAATCTGTTAAAATCGCAAACATATAACGGCTGGGCAGAGTTACTGCCAGCCATCACATATAAAAGTCCATAATCCCGCAGACAATCTTATGTATATTTTGGTTGGCAGGTCTTCTGACTTATTCCTGATGCCTTTGCCTTCCCGACAGCTATTGTCAGTGACATTCTAAAAGCATCTTTTGCCTGCCGGACATTTGTCCGGCATCGAGAACTTACAGCAGCGGGTACTGTTGAGGACTTTCACCTCATTCCCTTTTAATGCTCCGTCACGGCTCGTCGCTACAAGCCAGAGCAACCATTTCCGATGCAAAGGTAATACTTTATTCTTAAATGCGCATTAAATCATGTATGTTTTTCACAACAAGCGAATTTTGACTTTCAATGCCCGGAGTAAATCAGCCCGTAGCCAATCAGGCGGTCGTAGCGTTCGCCCGGCACCCGGTAGTATGCACGGATCATGTATTCGTTGACCGTCTGGTAGTGGTCGCCCTCTATTTTAGCCGTCTGCGCCACATTCATTCCATTTGGCAGCCACAAATATTGATAGTTGTAGGCTCCCTGCTTCAACGGCAAGTCGAGTTCATAACATTGTGTATCAGTATTATAATGCATACGGTTTGAGTTGGCGAACCGATGCTGCGTAAATTCTCCGTCGACATACACGTCGCCGTCGGCAAGCCTCGGCATGGCAAGCGAGAAATGGGTTATCATATAGTCCGCCTGAGTGTTTGAGTCGTAGGAGTTGCTTTCACGGATTGTGAACCGTCCGTACTGCGTTCGGTCGAAAGAATAAGATTCAAACGCGCGAGGCTCGTCGGTTTCCAGCACGGCATGGTGGTATGGATGGCTGTACGTGTAGCGTTCCACCCCCATCCCGGCATAGTTTGTTGTGACCATCTCAAACCGACGGAACTCATTTCCTCCTGGAAATATCAGCTGACGGTCGTGGTCGAACACAATAGTGTTGCCGCTGACACGCAAAGGCTGTGTCACCATCACCTCATTGTCGGTACGCTGGTTTTGGGAGACAACGACACGCAGGTCGGAGTAAGGGTTGTTGATGCTCCAGTTTGTGGTGTTTATCGTTATGGAAATCTGTTGATGGCTGTCGTTATAGTCCACGTCGGTGCGCGACGACACCGATGCACCGATGCCCACACGCTTCTCCACAACACAGAATCTTTGTTGCAGCAGAACGCAATCGGGATCGTCCTCAAGATACACCTTCAGCAGATAATTGCCCGACAGGAGTATCGGCATATCCTGATTAGGCAGGCTGATGCTGTAATGCACATACTGCTCAAACGTGCCAGAGGAGAACTCACAGTCTTCGACATCGGCTTGATTAAAGCCGTCGACATAGTCGCTTTCAACGATTTGCGACGGTTGCCACGCAGCATCGCAGTGAAGCAGCGAATAGCGCATATAGCGACGCTCGGAGTTGATGTCGTCAAACTCCACACGCACACGGTCGTCGCCTCCGAGTTCGATTACTGGCGGTGCGTAATAGTCGGTTTCCAGACAAGCGCGCAACGACCGCATCGACTGGTCGAAAATGCGTGTCGACGTGTCGGCGGCATAAGTCAGCGTTGCCGACAACATAAGCAATGACGTGAGAAGCAGTCTCATAATTACCAGTTTATAGGTGTTTCACCATGTTGTGACAAGTAGGCGTTGGCTTGAGAAAAATGATGGTTTCCGAAGAAGCCTCGATGGGCTGACAGAGGCGACGGATGCGGCGACGTGAGCACAAGATGCCGCGAGCGGTCGATAAACGCGCCTTTCTTGATGGCATAAGCGCCCCAAAGCAGAAACACCAGATGCTCGCGTGTGGCAGCGAGATGCGCAATCACGGCGTCGGTAAACGTTTCCCAACCATGACCTTGATGTGAAGCCGCCTCGTGGGCACGCACCGTCAGCGTGGCGTTGAGCAACAACACTCCCTGCCTTGCCCACCGCTCAAGATTGCCCGATGAGGGAATTTCCGTGCCGATGTCGGCTTTTATCTCTTTGAAAATGTTGAGCAGCGACGGCGGAAAAGGGATTCCGTCGTTGACAGAGAAACAGAGTCCGTTGGCTTGATGCTCGCCGTGGTATGGGTCCTGACCAAGAATCACCACCTTCACTCGGTCGAACGGGGTGGCGTCAAACGCCGCAAAGATTTCATTTCCCGGCGGAAACACCTGTGATGAAGCATATTCACGTTTCACGAAATCGACAAGCGTGCGGAAGTAATCTTTTTCAAACTCTTCGCCAAGCACTTTTTTCCAACTGTCTTCTATCTTTACATTCATAAATTCTGCATAAACCTTTTTGCAAAGCTAACATTTATTTTGTACTTTTGCCAACGCAAATCGGAAAAATGCGCCCGTAGTTCAATGGATAGAATATCGGATTCCGGTTCCGACGATTGGGGTTCGACTCCCCACGGGCGTACTAAAAGTCGGACGGCAATAATGGCTGTCCGACTTTTTTGTGCCGTGGAAAAATCCAAAAGCGCCGAAGATAGGCTGCGCCTCGGGAAAGAAAATTGAGCAAGCTCTTTTCTTTCCACTCGGCTTGCACTATCTTTGCAACGTGAAACGGATATTCGTATATATAGTGTGCTTTGTCATGGCGTTTGGCGTCGCGGCAAAGAAGAAACAGACAGTAGAGCCTGGCTACTCTTGGCAGGTTAGCGGACCACTTGGACTCCGCACACCATCGACCATCGATACTCTTTATCAAGGCTATCATCGCCGGTTTGTGCCGGCGATGACTACCGACGCATACGCGACAACCGGCAATTTCGGCTGTGCCGGAGTTGACGAGATATTTTTCAACCGTGAGGAATGGTCGGAATTTCAATTTGAGGATGTGTTGAGCCATTGGCTCCACAGCGCCGACAATCAGCGCTATTACAACACTCGTGTGCCTATGACTCTGCTCGGCTACAGCTGGGGCGGCGGACGCAATTCTGGACAGGACCGGCTGAAAGGCGAGTTTTCCGGCAACGTCAACAAGCGGCTGCAGTTTGGTGCCCAACTCGACTATCTTTATTCAAAGGGCGGCTATGACCGTCAGGCTCTGAAAAATTTCGGTTGGGGTTTCTCGTCATCGTATATCGGCGACCGATATGACATGCACGCCATGTTTTTCAGCTACAATTCGCTGAACCATGAAAACGGCGGCATCACCGACGATCTTTACATCAGCGACCCTGCACAGCTGCAGGGCGGCGACTCTAAGATTGACGCCAAGGCGATACCCGTGAATCTGTCGTCGGCTTTCTCTCGCGTAAAAGGTTGGGAATTTTACATGAACCACCGCTACAAGGTGGGATACTGGCAGGAGGAAACTGTCAACGACACCACGAAACGGCGCACATACGTGCCTGTGTCGAGTTTCATTTGGACTATGGACTACAAAACCAACACCCACAAGTTCAAAAACCAAAGTGCTACCGACGATGCCAAATATTTTGCAAACAATTACCTCAGCATGGACGGCACCGACGAGGAAACAAAATATTGGCATCTGCGCAACACTTTCGGAATAGACCTTATCGAGGGTTTCAAGAAGAACGCCAAATTCGGACTGTCGGCTTATGCCACCCATGAGCTGCGCCGCTACACGCAGGTTATCGACACTATGCTCACAAGCCAATATAAACCAGAGGGATTGACTCCGTTTCCTTCGTTCGGCATTGACCACAGCAAGACGGAGAATCTGTTGTGGGTGGGCGGACAGCTGACCAAGCAGCGCGGATCGGTGCTGACATACTCGGCGACGGCTCAGTTCGGACTTGTAGGCCCGGTGGCTGGCGACATCGACATCAGCGGCGTTGTGAGCACACGCTTCCGTCTTTTCGGCGACACCGTGCGCATCACGGGCGAAGGATTTTTCAAGAACACCGAAGCGCCATATCTGCTAAAGAACTATATTTCAAACCATTTCGCCTGGAAAAACGATTTCGGCAAGATTCGCCGCGTGCGCGTGGGCGGCACACTCGACATTCCACACACTTGGACTTCATTTTCTGCCGGTGTCGAAAACCTGCAGAACTATGTCTATTTCAACAACGACGCTCTCCCTGCTCAAGAGAGTGGCAGCGTACAGGTGTTGTCGCTGCGCTTGAAACAGGACTTGCATTTCCGCGCGTTCAATTGGGAAAACTCCGTGACATATCAGACTTCAAGCAAGGAAGAGGTGCTGTCGCTGCCCAAACTGGCGGTCTACAGCAACCTGTACTTCCAGTTCAAGATTGCCCGAGTGCTGCACGTCAACCTCGGTGTGGACTGCAGCTACTATACACGCTACTACGCTCCGGCTTACCAACCAGCCACAATGGCGTTCCACACCCAGCATGAGAAACTCATCGGCAACTATCCGCTGATGAACGCATATGCCGACTTCAAGTTGAAGAAAACCAGATTTTTTGTGATGTACAGCCACTTGAACCAAGGGTTGTTCGGCGGAAAGGAGTATTTCTCCGCCCTTCACCATCCAATAAATCCAAGCCGTTTCCAACTCGGACTGTCGGTTGATTTCGCGAACTGACAAACCACAAACTGGCATCGCTATGAAGACACCAATGCTGATGAAGCCCAAATTGAAAATCTATGCGGCACTGCTTGTCGCCACCATAGCACTGATGGTGGCTCTCGGACGCTGCAGCCGCCAATATGCGTCGAAGGAAGCGCAGAGCAGCGGCGGCGACACCATCGATGTGGCTATAGAGTATTCTCCTCTGTCGCTATACATGTATGCCGACACCCTCGGCGGATTCAGCCACGACCTGCTGAATCTAATTGCCAAGCGCGAGCATCTGCACATCAAATTCCATCCGATGACGTCGCTCGACGGAAGCCTGAAGCAGCTGCGCGAGGGAACGGTCGACATCGTAGCGGCACAAATGCCATCGACAAGCGATTTCAAGCAACAATATCTCTTTACCGACGCTGTGGCTATCGACAAGCAGGTGCTTGTGCAACGGCGCGGAAAAGACGGCTCTGTGGCTGTAAAGTCGCAACTTGACCTTGCCGGCAAGACGGTGTGTGTGGCAAACGGGTCGCCTGTGGCTACACGCATTGCCAATCTGGCGCGCGAGATTGGCGACAGCATCCATGTGCGTACGCTCGACAAGAGCCAGGAACAGCTGTTTCTGCTTGTAGCGGCAGGCGACGAGCTTTATGCCGTGGTCAGCGACAACACAGCGCGCAGCCTTGCCGTCCGCTATGCCGACATCGACGTCAGCACCGCCATCAGCTTCAACCAATTCCAGGCATGGGCTATGGCAAAAAACGACACCGTCCTGCTGCAGCGCATGAACAAGTGGCTGCACAACGTGAGGCAAACCGATGAATACAAGCAATTGAGGAAACGATACAATCTTTGAGAAAATGGAAATCAGAATAGATGATTTGAAGCGTATGCTTCCAAATCCTGACGCCGGGCATCCGACAGACGACTACTACTTGATGCTGGCACAATATGTCGACAAACTGTGGGCTGGCATGAAGGTGCTGCCCGAAGTGGGCGAAGGACTGCGCAAGCGCGTGGCACTCGACCTTGTGGGATATTTTCAAGATGTAGTGGCAGATGCCGGACTCTGGCGTTCGTTTGTCAAAATGTGCCGTCATCTCTACGGGCGTCCAGTGCCGTTCTACGATGAGCCTGACGGATATGTCGACGCGGAGCTGAATCAAATCGACGTGCAGTTCATCGCCTGGTACTCGCTGGAGTCGCACCTCGGCTTTATGGGACTTGTGTCGCCCGTCGACAGCGACCTGCTGCGGTTGTCGCATCAGGTCTACCGCCTGTTCGCATACATCTACGATGACGCTCCGGCAGCATCCGATTTCAAGCCGCTTCAAGAACTCGACCTTGACGACCGCGAGCAGGTGCGCAACATCTTCCTGACATCGGGATGGCTGTTCTGGAACAGTTACTTCATGCGCCCTGTCAGCAAGCATCACTATGAGCCGGAGGTTGATGAGAATGAAGAGCTGTCGGTCGAGGAGACGCTGACCGACGAGAGCCGTCTGCACACCACGTTCGAGCAGCCTACAGGACCGCTCGCACTGCTTGCCGACGAATGGCTGCGACTGATTGTCGACGACCGCATACCGGCGACGGCAAATCCGCACCGCGGTGGCGAACATGAATATTTCACCGCCTTGTGCCGTGCCACCGGCGGTGAGCCGATAGCGTTCTGCGCCACATACGACGATTTGGAGCGTTTTCTGTCGGAGCAACTCGGATGGGGCGACGAGCCTGGCGGACATTTTCCTCACCTGCGTGGACACAACAACTTCGTAATCTATGCCGACCGCCACAAGGGAATGATTATAGCCAAGGACATAGCGCAATACGTCAACCACCCTTCAAACACGGCTTTCGACGCCACGGCAACCGATGCCCACCGCCTCGTGATGGAGCAAGGGGTATGCCCTGTCGACCTGCTCCGCTATCTGTTTGACAACAATATGGTTCCGGCCGCCCGTTGGCCGTCGGCAAAAGACACGTCGATTCTTCACGACAACTGGGACTTCCTCGCTCGCTTGTATCTGCAAAAATACTATCGGGCAGATTAAACCAAAAGCCTCTTCTGATTGTCTATAATTGAAACGACATAAGTTTTTGACTATGGACAAGATGAAAACAGTGATTGCCGCTGCGATAGTCGCCGTGGGAATCGTAGTATTGGGGTTCTGCATCAAAGCCGGACTCGGCAGTTTCCTGCGAAACCAGAGGGTAGTGACCGTGAAAGGCTTGGCTGTGCGTGAAGTGAAAGCCAACAAGGTGATTTGGCCTATTGTGTTTAAGGAACTCGGCGACGACCTGCCGAGCCTTTACAACCGCGTTGACGCCAAAAACAAGATTGTGAAAAAATTCCTGCGGTCAAGCGGCATCGAGGATTCAGAAATAAGCACAAACGTTGTGGTCACCGACCTTCAAGCCGACTCCTATAGTTCCAACCTCACACCCTATCGCTACCGCATCAATTCGGTTGTGACGGTCAACACCAAGAAGGTTGACACCGTGTTGAAACTTATCGAGAACCAGTCGTCGCTAATAGAGCAGGGCGTGGCAATCTCGTTCGACTACAGCGCCACCACACAGTTTGACTTCACAGACCTCAACACCGTGAAGCCTGAAATGATCAAGGAAGCGACGCAAAACGCTCGCAAGGCGGCGATGCAGTTTGCCGCCGACTCAGAGAGCAGCCTCGGCAAAATCAAATCGGCGTCGCAGGGACAGTTCTCTATCGACGACCGCGACCAAAACACGCCTTACATTAAGGAAGTGAGAGTGGTCACTACAATAGAATATATGCTTGAAGATTAACAATACAGACTGATTTATCAATGAAATCGCCACGCCGGAGTTTTCCAGCGTGGCGATTTCTTATTATGGGCCGTATATGCGGATTAGTGCTTAACGACGATTTGACGGCTTTCGCAGCCCGACAATGTATAGACTTTAGCGATATACGCACCTTCGGCAAGGTCGCTTACGTTGACCACATTGGTTGTGGTGCGGGCAACGGTACGACCGTCGAGAGTGAGCACCTCAACGCCAAGAATTGTGCCGTCGGCATTGGCGATGAGCAGTTCGCTTGCTGGGTTAGGATAGATGCGCAGACCTGCGATTTCCACCTTTGCCACCCCGTCGGCAGCGGCACCCTGTGCCACCTTGTCGAGATATAAAGTGCCTTTCTTGCCATATACGTTGCCAACCTGCTCCACAACGAATCCCTGAAGTGTGTAGCTGCCCTCTCCGATTCCTTCAAGTGAAGCCTTCACGTCTTTCCATCCGAGATAGTCGAGAGCGCCGAGCGAAACGGTTTTCTTCTCCGCTCCGTTAGCAAACACGGCTTTAAGCTGGTTGCCGCTCAAGTCGCCATAAACCTTCAGCGAAATCATGTTTGCGTTTGTAAACGCTGCCGCCGGCGCTGTGGCAAATTTCACAGCGGCGTTGCCGCCTTCCAATGCCTCAAACACATAATCCACCTTGTAGGCAGCCGCGCCTTCAAGTTTAGTCGATGTGTTGCGTGCCACGGTCAGCGTCTTGCATCCTGCTGCAGCCTCTTCGTCTTTCACGAGCGCACCGTCAGCATCGAGGTTGTCGACAGCCGTCACGACAGCATTGTCGACAGCGGCATCGACAGCCGTAAAGTTGAACTTCATCGGCGCAGCCAACTTGATGCCGTTTTCATCGCAGACATCGCCCGAAACCTCTACAGTGTACTGTTCGCCGACAACAAGGTCTTTCGACAATTTGATTTGGAAATAGCCATAGTCGTCACCAGGCTTGCTGAACTTTCTTGAACGCACAGAATAAGACTGAGCCACACCTGCGCTGTTTTTAATCACAATTTGATCCTGCAGTTTGGCGGTTGTTGGCTGACCGTTGAAACGGAACTCAACCAACGGAGTTTTATAATGCACCAAAGCACCTTCCGACGGTGAGCTTGTAGCCACCTCATACGTGTTGAAATTGTCGGTGCGGAACTGCATCACGAAGTCTTCCTTAAATTTCATACCGGCTGGATGCATAGCGTCCTTGCCGATACGCACGGTGTAGAGAGTGTTGGTTTCGTAAGCGCGTTTAGGCTCGAAAACGAGACGATACTGCGAGTCTTCCCAACGGATTGTTCCCTCGACAGCAGGAGTGATGGAGAAATTCTTCTCAACCGACTCAACGTCCATATCCCAGTTGAAGTCAATCACAACGGGCACGTTGCAAGCCAAATCAGCATCGCCATCCTTCCATACAGGCGAATATTTCACCACTTCCGGAGCAGTCGAACGAGTGCGGTCGAGCGCAAGGTTCTGGTAAGTGACGTTGTTGGCAGTCACATCCACCTCCTGCTCAAAAGCGTCATATTCCGGATGCGACACCTTAAGTGTATACTTGCCCGGCTCCACATCTTTGAACATATAAACGCCGTTGAAAAGCTGGTCGGTTGTGTAAGTGTATTTCACCGCGCCGCCCTGCAACAGTTCCACTGTTGCGCCACAAACTGGCTTCATCTTGTCATGACCATAGAAGATGTTGTTGTAGATAGGCTCTGTGCGGATAAGTCGGGAGTCGTAGAGCGAGCCGCAGACCACACCTGTTGCAAACGTTTCCGATGCCTTGAAGTATTCCATCACTGATTTGGTGAAGTGGTAAGCCTCAAGCCAGCAGTAATCCTTGTTGAGCAGACGGTAAGTCTCTGGAATATAGTCGTGGTAAGAACCTTCGGAAAGCATTCCCGGCACAGTTAGCTTGCGGAGCACACCGAGTCCGACACCTACGCCCTAATCATAGAAATCGTAGTCGCCGGCGAGCCATGTGTTTGTGCTCGACCATGAAGTCACCTGATTCTCGAGCAGTTGCTTGTTGAGAATGAGCGACATCTCTTTGGCTTCTGGCGACACCGGGTCGTTTGTAAAGCCGCGGTAAAGCATCAACGGCTGGTTCACGCGGCTTGACGTACCTGTCGCGTTACTGTGGATTGAGAAGAAGAAGTCGGCACCGTAGGCATTTGCCTCATATCCGATTTCGTGGAGGCCACGGTCGTCGGCGGTTGTATTGGTGACACGCGACATCATCACTCTTGCGCCAAACTTCTGCAGCATGTCGCGGAGGTCAAGACCTTTGACAAGGTTTGAGTTCGATTCCCAATAACCTTCCGGGTCACCTTGCTTGAACGGAGGCACAGCCACGTTGCGGTCGTCACTGTCGTGTCCGCCATGACCTGGATTCACATAGATTTTCAAATCTTTCAGATTGGCCGCACCCACGCAAAGGGCTGCTGCCAAACCTAACGTTGTAACTGTCAGTTTTTTCATTTTCTTGCGGGTTTACGGTTTCTATTCAGAAATTTTGATATCCATAACGAAAAGACGACCGTCGATGGTGTTGTAGGCAATACGCGAGCCGTTGGCTGACGCCGAAGGATTCATTGTCATTGTCTCAGGCTTTGTGAGGGCGTATTTAAACGAGCCGTCGGCCTTCAGAAGCATAATCTGGCACGACTCATACTGGTGGCCGTCGTTTGTGGCATTCTCGGCAACCACATAGTCGTTGCCAGCCCAGCGCGGAGCCTCATAGCGTCCGAGCGATGCAAGCACGTTGCCTTCAAGGTCGCACACGTATGCGCCTTTGCCGCCGGCATAGAACAGGATTTTATTGCCGTCGGGCGACAACGACTCCCACATATATGTGTGGTCGGTAGCCACTGGCTGCAGTTGCTGCTCCTTGCCGTTGCGCACCACGATGAGTTGTGCGCCGCGTGCATACACGTATGTGCCTCCCTTACGGTCTGCCTTCAGTTTGCGTCCATTGTCGCTGACCGCGGCAAAACCGCCGTCAACAGCCACCGGAGCCTGCATTCCGCGGGCTTTTTCAGTGACAGCCATTGATGTGCGGGCCTCAAGGTTGTAGGCTTTCACCTCGCGGTAGACGCGCATATCTTCGCGGGTCTGCGACAAGAAATACACGCTCTTGCCGTCGCGCGAGAACGACGGATGGAATCCCGCCATATCGTCGGTTGCGATTGTTGTGGTTACGTCACTGCTGAAATCATAGAGTTTCAAGCCTTTGTAGTCCGCATGTGTGAACAGCAGTTTCTGCCCGTCAGCGCTGAGCACAGGATTGCAGATGCCGCTCTCCGTGCCTTTCAGCAATTGCTGCCGGCTGGTGATCTCCACTTGCTGCGCCGATGCCGCCAAAGAGCATGCAGCCGCAAGGATCAAAAGTTTAGTTCTCATAAGTTATGTTTAGAAATAGTTATTTCACGATGAATTTCTGCACAGAAGCGCCGTTTGCGGTGAC